>ENA-UPSY01001017-UPSY01001017.1-human-gut-metagenome-genome-assembly--contig:-NODE-1017-length-31258-cov-27.593535_pt1 | contig 31258 bp, 27 predicted proteins | sample MGYA00250044_ERZ773365 | MGnify/ENA primary metagenome ERZ773365 (study PRJEB29103, sample SAMN06111932) | human gut metagenome | biome: human gut; feature: ankylosing spondylitis patient; material... | reverse complement strand
CAATGCAGACGGTGTCATTAACGGCATGGATCTGGCACTGGCACGGCAGGGCATTTCCAGTGCATTCTCCGGCAATGCAGCAAGTCTGGCAGCAGACGTAGACCAGAGCGGCAGCGTAAACGGTACAGATCTCCAGCTGATTCAGGATTATCTGCTGGGAAAAATCACAGCATTCTCAAAAAGCAGTGCGGGTTCTGATGAAACGAATCCAACTGCATATATGGAACAGGTAAAAAATATGATGACAGAATACGCCCCGGCAGGAATCACGGAAGAAAAAACTGGCGTTTCTTACGGTACTCTGAAAAAATATCAGTACTATTCCACAACACGGGAACGAAATGTCAACGTGAATGTGCTTTTACCGGCTGACTACAATGAAAACGAAACCTATCCAGTACTCTATGCACTGCATGGTTATTGGGAAACAGAGGATTCTTTGGCAGCTATGAGCAGTGCCCGTACCATGCTGGGCAATTTGAATGCAAATGGCGAAGCGGAAAAGATGATCGTTGTTTTTCCATATATCTACACCAGCAAAACCAAAGAGGCATGCGATGGATTAAATCTGGAGAATTCATTGAATTATGACAACTTTATCCATGATCTGACAAACGATCTGATGCCGTATATCGAAAAGAATTTCTCCGTGAAGACCGGGCGTGAGAACACTGCAATTACAGGATTTTCCATGGGTGCGAGAGAATCACTGTTCATCGGCTTGACCCGTTCAGATTTGTTTGGCTATGTGGGTGCCGCCTGTCCTGCACCAGGACTGACACCTGGAACAGATTTGAGTATGCACCCCGGTCAGCTGCAGGAAAATCAGCTGAAACCGGCATACCAGATGCCGAATCTGATCATGATTACCGGCGGTGGGAAAGATGGTACAGTTGGCTCACAGCCTTCTGTTTATCACAATATCTTGTCTGCAAATGGAATTGAACATCTCTGGCATTCTGTTTCTGATGGAGGACATGATTCATCTAGCGTTCAGCCGCATTTTTATAACTATCTTCGTGGGATTTTTCAAAGTAAAAAATGATTTTCTCCCCCAATGGGAAGAATCATTTGCAATAAATCTCTGCGGCTCTGTTCCAAGCCGCAGATGAAAAGAAGCTTCTGAAAATTCATGCTGTTCCAATGGTTTTTAGGTTTTGTTTCTTTGAAAAGCGGTGGCTTTTTGATAAGCTGCCGCTTTTTTCATACACCTGTACGTTGAGAGGGCTTGCGGCAAAGCGTGTCACTTTTCTCACTGCATATAAGGCGGCTTTTTTTGTATGGTCACAGGACTTCTCTGTTCTGCATTCGTTCTTGTTTTGGTGTGATTCCACGCCATTTTTTATAGGTTTGGATAAAGTGGCTGCAATCAAAGAATCCGGTTTCCTGAGCAATATAATCCAGATCATAATCAGAGTTCAGCAAGAGATCCTGTGCTTTGTTCAAGCGAATATACTTGATATACTCCTTACAGGAACGGCCATAATTTTCCCGAAAAAGTCTTGCAAAATTGGAGTAGCTCATATGGCACATCTCTGCCAGCTGCTGTACCTCCAGCGGTTCAGCAGAATGCGTATCAATATATTCCAGAATATGATAACATGACAGGCTGATGTCTGTATGCTTTTCCCGCTGCATGATGCCGGATTTTTCAACGTTTCTTGCAATTTCGATCAGCAGCATGTGAATTCCTGACTGCACTGCAAGCATATACATAGCATCCTTTTTTTCGTATTCTGCGACAATGTGAGAAATGATATTTCCAATGGTTTCATGAGATTTGTCTTCGTTTATCACCAGGCAGAAATCGTTGTCTGCTGTCCGACGCACAAAATAATCATACATTTTTTGCAGATAGGCTTTTGGAATGTGAACGGTGTGAATGTTAAACTTTATAACTGCGTACTTTATTTCATCAGTTTCATTTTTGTTCTTTCTGACTTCGTGAAGCTGAAGCGGATAACAATAACACACATCACCTTGTTTCAAAATTTTCTCTTTGTTGTTGCATACAATTTTTATTGAGCCTCTGATAATATATAAAATTTCACTGTAATAATGCCAGTGCAGCGGAGAATGCGTGCTGTCTGTATAGAAAATATCATAAGGTTGCTGCATAAAGTCAATATATTCAAAAAGTTTCATTTGCCGTTCCTCCCAATCTGTATTGTACCATAAACCAGTCGCCTTCGTCAATCCACAAATAATCGGTTTGTACAATTTTTTGCGTTCTATTTCATAGAAACAGGATACTTGACAGGTGTAAAATAGAATCAAGGCAATACCGCACAAAGATTGTGCGACAGATGCGTCGTCAAATTTTTCGTCAGATGAAACAAAAAGCGGAGTGAATACTGGATGTATTCACGAGCATTTTTGTGAAATATGAGAGTCTGTTTCGTATCTGACGTATGCAGATTGCGTGCAAAGTCGCCAGACGCTTTTTGTGCGGTGTTGCCTTAAAAATTGCAGAAGGTGTCTGGAATTACATTCAGAAATATGTGATTGACAAAAAACAGGAGAATGGATCGAAGATATTTCTCCTGACAACACCACAAAGCCAAATCAGGCTTTGGCACACGCTTGGAAATGTCCTTATCACAACGGCAGAATGTGCATTGAGATGATTCACCGGCTTTCAGCAGTATCGTAACAGGAGGAAATTGAGAACCTGTCTTCACAAGACACATGTATACGCTTGTGAAGACAGGTTCTGAGAGGAATACCGCATAAAACTCGCCTGACGGCTTTGTGCGGTATTGCCTCAAATTTATGAGGAGATGTAGTTATGTTAAAATTAGCAGGAATATTTCAGGACAATATGGTGATACAGCGAAACAAGCCGATACAAGTGTGGGGGACAGGAACGCCCGGCACTATTGTGACAATATCGCTTTTTACAGCTACTGCGGATACCATGGTTTGTGCTGATGGTTCATGGAAAATTGCTTTACAGCCATTATGTGCCGGAGCAGGATATACACTTGTGGCATCAGATACAGCGGAATCCATTGTGATTCAAAATGTAGCTGTTGGAGAAGTCTGGCTTGCCGGCGGTCAAAGCAACATGGAACTGGCACTGAAAGACAGTGAAAACGGCATCAAGATTTCTGAGGAATACAGTGGAAAAAACATACGGTTTTATCAAGTGCCGAAATGTTCTATGCTGGATGAAAATCAGAAAGAGCAGGAAGAAAACAGCACATGGCAGATTGCGGATAACCGGAATGTGGGCGAAATGTCCGCTATAGCGTTTTATTTTGCAAGCCGTCTTTCAGAAACGCTGCATTGCATCGTAGGTATCATAGATTGCTATTGGGGCGGAAGTTCCATTACCTGTTGGATGAGCAAAGAACAGCTTGCAAAACTGGAAAGCGGAAAGAATTATTTGGAAAACTATGCTGCTCTTGTGGGAGAAAAATCCTCTCAGCAGTATACAAAAGAAATGGAAGAATACAACTGTGCATATCAGCACTGGTTAAAAAGCACAGAAGAAGTAAAACAGAAAGATCCTCAGGCATCGTGGAAAGAAATCCATAAAATTTGCGGAGAATGTCCGTGGCCGCAGCCAGTTGGGTGGCAGTCGCCGTTTCGTCCCAATGGACTTCATGAAACAATGATTCGGCGTATAGCACCTTATTCTCTGCGTGGATTTTTATACTACCAGGGAGAAGAAGACGTGCAGCGGTACGCAGATTATTCGGATATGATGCAAATGTTGGTGAAACAATGGCGAATGGATTGGAATGACTGGAATCTGCCGTTTTTGTTTGTTCAGCTGCCAATGTATCTTGCAGATGGCGAAAAAGATGACAGTTATTGGGCATTGCAGAGAGAACAGCAATACATTGCCTCCATGATGATTCAAAATGCCGGCATGATCTCTCTGGCAGACTGCGGTGAATATGACAATATTCATCCATTGGATAAAAAAACACCGGGAGAACGTTTGTTTCAGCTTGCAAAAAATCTGGTATACGACAAGCAGGGAACGATCACAGCAACAGCGGCACAGCTGTTTTCAGACAATGGGAAGCTATATGTGACATTTGATCATCTGCATGAAAAATTGGTTATGCAGACAGCGAATGGCTGCCCTTTTGAAATTTCTGGAGAAGACAATTTATTTTATCCTGCAAAGGCAGACGTAATTCACGGAAATATGCTCTGCATATCAAATCCCGCAGTTAAGTTTCCATCTGCCGTCAAATATGCCTGGTACAATTTTGGTGAGGCAGCCTTGTTTACAGAAAGCGGAAATCCAGTTTCTCCATTTTTCAAATGCGTATAAAAACATGACGGGAAGTATGATTCATGCAAAACATAGTCAATCCCAATGCAACAGAAAAAGCAAAAGCACTTCTGAATTTTCTTTCAGAAACCGCAGGAAAAGCGATCATCACCGGACAGCACACCCAGACAAATCCAATGGAGGAAATTGACTATATCAAAAGCAAAACGGGAAAAGAGCCTTTGCTCCGCGGGTTTGAAATGCTGGCATATTCGCCGAACATCAATGATAACGATGCGTCAGAAGCCTGCCTTACTGAGGTTTATGAAAATCGAAATACCATGGAAACTGCACTGAAATGGGCAAAAGCGACCGGCGGTATTGTGACATTGAATATTATGTTCGCATTGGCGAATCTGTATCTGGCTGCCAGAAAATCTCTGACGGTCTGATTCAGTGTGCCTTTGCGATGGAAAATGGAACATTTCTCTAACCACTCAGCATTTTGCTGGGTGGTTTTGTTTGTAGGTGGAGATTATGCGGTGTTGCCCTAAATCGTAATCTAGCAGCGGCTGCCTTTCGAACGCATAGAGATTTCGAGGTCTTGGGGTATGACTTTTGTGATTAGTTGCTTTTCAACTTCTTTCATGGACTTCAATTCCTCTCTTAGAGTTTTTTATTCTTTAGTGTATTGGGGTTATGAACAGTTCACAATGCCTACTGTACAGTTTCACATCTCATTAAATCACAATTCCTCAACGAATTTTGTATATTTTCCAAGAAAAAGTTCCTCAATCTTAATCCATTTTGTATAAAAACATCCGGATTCTTGACATTTTTCTTTTTGATATGCACCTTTCGGCATCTGAACTGGCAATTCGCCAAGATAGAAGAACGTGTCCGACATATTTCGCTTAGAAGTCATAATCAATCCCAATTCATAATCAAAACAAAAATCGCCGATTGGTCTGCCATGTTCATCTTCTTTTTCATATCGTTTTGCAATTGGAATAAATGGATATGTTGACACGGCATGGAACAATTATTTAATCCACTTTTTTTTGTAAGGATTATATATTAACTTCCAATAACTTTTAGGAAATTTTTTGAGATTATTGGCAACAATTTCAGGATACATATGCAATGCATCAGCTAAATCAAATGCCTGATCATATTTTTTTTGTATAAGAAGATTTTCTAGTTCATTCATATTTGTGATTAAAAATTCCATTTTTTCTTTATCCTTTAATAACCCTGATTCTTGTGAATATCTATTTTCATAGCATAGAACACTCCATTTATCATCACATATATTAAGACTAATCATTAATTTTCGAAGTCGATTATCATCAATTTCTTCAACGCCATTTTTATATAAATCAGTAACTTTTTTTAATATATATATATTATTCTTGTCAGTTATTTCATTTCTAATAACTGTTATTAAATAATAAAAATCATAAAGTTCATGAGTAGTAATTATCATATTAATCATTCTCCAAGAAATCATTTTATAATAACATCAATGGTTCTTTTATGTGGCCCCGCGAAAAAATCTCTGTAAATTCAACAACAGTGATAAAAAACGATATTGTGGGGCGGCTTGAAAAACAGCCGCTCAATTTTTTTACAGTATACAATAAATACCGTAATTTGTCAAGTTTCTCCAACGGTCAGCCTGTTGAGGTACATAATTTCCAATTCTCCCAAAACTCTGCCCCAGTTTCTCAGCGGTATCGTCCACTTCTTTGTAATCTCGTGGGTTGCCAGATACATAATGTGTCAAGTGTTATTGACAATTTCAAATACACCTTTATGAGAGATAAACTCAAGTTTGCAGATCATGCTACTGATCCGCATAATCGTTGATCAACTCTTTTAAGAAGATAGAAACATCACTTTCTCCTGTAATATAGTTAAATCCAGAATGAACCATACGATGCTTAATAGACATGCAATCGGCAACATCTTGTTCCCAAGTTGTAAGATAATTTTCCCATACTGAAATACTTCCAATAGAACCTCTGGAACCTCCTTGGATATAAACATCAATACACTCATATGGTAAATCAATGAGAGGACCGGAATCAACTTCAACTAATTTAATGGAATTAAAATAATTCATAAATTGCTCGATTGCTGTTTCATCGACTATGACAACTCTTTCCTTCGTTTCATAATCTTTTGATATGAGAATTTCGATACTGGATATATTTTGTAAGTTTAATTGCTTACTTTCTTTCTGCATATTTGATTCAATTTTGCACAATAAAAGGATACAGATAAAAAGCAAGAAAAAAGCAATGAAAAGCACCAATTTTCTTTTTTTTATAAAGTTCATAACCAACACTCCTATCGAGTCTCTGCGAAAAAATTTCTGTAAATTCAACAACAGTGACAAAAAACGATATTGCGAGCAGCTTGAAGAACAACCGCTCAATTTTTTACAGTATTAAAATAAATACCGTAATTTGTCAAGTTTCTCCAACAGTCAGTCTGTCTGTCGGGGTACATGATCTCCAGCTTGCCAAGCACTCTGCCCCAGTTTCTCATACTGACTCAGTTTTATTTTTGCAGATATATCCAGACCGCTGGATATTGGTTTTGATTCTTTCTTGATTTTTTTAAGGATGGTCAACCACATTGGCGTATTCATCTAAAATGTAATCAGCATAAGAAGAAGCTTGACGCTCATATCCAATTTTTGTGAGCCCAATATCGTTAATCCACTGAAAATAATGCGTCAATTCGTGTGCTATTGTTTCTAGTATTAGAGCTAAAGCATCGTCTCGTCCTAATGTTATCGAATTGTCTGTATAACTCCCCGTTGCCACACGTATATATGGCTCATATGTCTTGTTATATGGTTGGAAAAAAGTACCATATACCATTTCGCCGTCCATTGCCTTAATGTATTTTTTCCCTTTCACATACACTGGAACCCTTATTGGGAAAAAATACTCTTTTCTCAACCACTTTCCAAATTTCAGGCACGCTCCTCTTACTTCTGTATTAACGTCAGGGGTAAAACGGAATCTAAGCCCGCTTCTTCTTGATTGAATGTTTGTGAAGTTATATTTCCAATTCTCAAGTGTCCAGATATGCACAATATCACTCCCTCGTTTTTCAGCTTAATTTTTTTTACGTTTTTTAACGGCAGCACTTATATCACGATATAAAATGCAGTTCATTTTTCAATAGACGGCTCACAATGTTTGGCTGCTTTGAAACGTCTGACTTTTTTTATCATGTCTTTTGTAAGAACCCAGAAAGTCGCTTGAATCCATGGACCACGTCGCGTCCACTCGTTTTCAAATGGAGTAACATCAAAAAGAGGTACATAATTTCCAATTCTCCCAAAACTCTGCCCAAGTTTCTCAGCGGTATTGCCTTAAAATATCGGGAGATCGTTGTTTTGGAAAAGCCGGTATATGCTGCAATATCTGCAAAGGTTACATTTTTTTCGCCATTTTTCACGCTCCCTGTTTCTCTCTTCATTATAGCACACAACGGTTTTTGAATCAACAAAAGAATCAGTAAAGTAACCGGTTTCGTTGAATTGCACAAAACATTTTCAGGATTTTTAGAAATTGCTACAAAAATCAGAAAAAGTCTTGACAAGTAACCGGTTCCATGGTATGATGTAATCAGTAAAGTAACCGGTTACTTAAAAAGAACGGAGGGAAACAGCGATGAAAAAGCTACCATTATTTCTGACGGCTCTTTCAATTCTGGCGAGTGCAGTTCCGCTTACAGGATGCAGCAAAACCGTAAAGCCTGGTGATGTAAAGGGATATGATGAGGGAGAGCAGTACATCAGCATGTGGGTGCATACCATTGAGGACACACCGGAAGGCGAAGCTTATAAAGCGTCGGTGGAACGCTTCAATGAAAAGTATGACGGAACCTATTTTGCAGACATTGAATTTATTCCGAGAAATGACAGCGGCGGCGGTTATTCGGATAAGATCAATGCTTCGGTTATGTCGGGAGATCTTCCTGATGTCATCACCGTAGACGGACCGAATATTTCTGCCTATGCAGCAAACGGCATTATTCAGCCGCTTGCCGAATTGAGCGAGGAAGAAAAATCGGCTTATCTGGATTCCATTCTGGATCAGGGAACGGTCGATGACAAACTGTATGCACTCGGTGCCATGGAATCCAGCGTAGGTCTTTATTATAATAAGGCAATTCTGGAGGAAGCAGGAGTTGAAGTGCCCGATAAGGATCACCCTTGGACATTCTCGGAATTTCTGGATATTTTGGAGCAGCTGAAACCGATCATGGACAGCAAAAACGGGTATCCATTGGACATGACCTTTCCGGTCGGCGAATCCAGCATTTATTACTATGCTCCGTTTATCTGGTCCAATGGCGGCGATCTCATTAGTGAGGACGGTCTTACCGCAGACGGGTATTTCAACTCGGACAAAAATGCGGAGGTGTTCCAGTACTTCAGAGGACTGGTGGAAAACAAGTATATGTCCGCAACACCCATTGAAAACCTGTTTGAAAGCGGACGTGCAGCGTTCAAGTTTGACGGTGCATGGGAAGTCAACACGATCTATCAGAGCTACAGCGACATCGACCTTGGCGTTGCACCGTATATTGTCAGTGACAACTGGGACGGCGGCAGATATACGCCGACTGGTTCCTGGGCATATGCTGCCACTACAAAAACGGAACACATTGAAGCCGCTACAGAGCTGGTAAAATGGATGAGCGGTGTGGATAGTGGCGTTCTTCTCTATGAGAAAACCAAGAGTATGCCTTCCACTTATGCGGCATATGACCAGATTACCACTTTTGAGGAAGACGAAAATTATAAGGCACTTTACGAACAGCTGAGAGATTACGGTCATCCCAGACCGAAAACACCTGTTTATCCGCAGGTCAGCACATCGTTCCAGCAGGTTCTGGAGGACGTTGGATTGAGCGGCAAAAACGTCACAAACGAAATGGATAAATCTGTAGAAAGGATCAACGCAAAGCTCAAGCGTTACACAAGATAACATGAAAAAGAAATCGAATTCCATTCTCGGAATGGCTTTTTTCGGACCGGCACTGGTTTTAATGACGGTGTTCCTGTTCATTCCGATGATACTCACATTGATTTACAGCTTTACAGATTATTTTGCATTAAATCCAAAGCTGACACATTTTGTAGGACTGGAAAATTTCAGTACCATTTTTAAGGACGACCTGTTTACCACAGCTTTTGGAAATACCGTTAAGTTTGTACTGATCATTGTTCCGCTGCAAACGCTGGGAGCATTGGGACTGGCACTGCTCATCAATAAAGTCACAGTTTGTAAGAAATACTTCAAGGTCGCATTTTTTATTCCGGTGGTCATGTCCCTGGCAGTTGTTTCAAATCTCTGGATGCAGATCTATAGTCCGGAGGGTATTCTGAACACGATTCTCTCTCACTTTGGCATTGATGCACAGCCGTTTATCTATGGTGCCAATCAGGCACTGCCTTCCATTGCACTGATGAGTGTCTGGCAGGGTGTCGGTTATCAGATGATCATATTCCTCGGCGGATTACAGGCAATCAATCCGGCACTCTATGAGGCTGCGGAAATGGATCACGCCAGCGGCTGGAGCAAATTCAAGAATATCACACTGCCGGAACTGAAGCCGCTTTGTGTATTTGTCTTTATCACAGTAACCATTGGTGCATTCCGTATGATCGTGCAGCCGATGGTAATGACCGGCGGCGGTCCGTCTCATTCGACCTATACCATTGTCTATGATATTTACGAAACCGGTACGGTAAACTGGGAAATTGGACTTGCTTCGGCAATGGCGATCGTCTTTACTGTATTCGTTGTCATACTCACTATGATTCAAACATTTTTGACAAAGGACAAGGAGGAGAAACATGAAAACAAAAAAGCAAAAAATCGCTAATGGAATCCTTGTTGCAGTAATGCTGGTGCTGTCCTTATTCTTCCTGTTTCCAGTCATTTGGATGATTGCAAATTCGTTTAAACCGGACGCTGCAATCACAGCAGATATGAATTCCGTCAGTGCATTTATTCCACCCGCACCGGGAAAGGGATTTTTCGATAACTATAAGGAAATTTTGTTCAACACAAGATTCCTCCGGTTTATGGCGAATACACTGTTCTATGCAGCAATCATGATCGTGGCTGGTGTGATCGTCAACGGCCTGGCAGGCTATGCCTTGGCGAAGATCAAGTTCCCGTTTCGCGACAGATGGCTGGCGATCATCATGATGCTGATGATCATTCCGACAGAAACCATTATCACCATCAACTTTATGTTCGTTTCCAAAATGGGACTGCTGAATACCGTTTTTGGTTATGTGCTTCCGATGATCGTCAATCCGTTTAATATATTCCTGTTCCGTCAGGTTTTTGTCAGCCTGCCCGATGATGTCTGGGAGGCTGCACAGCTGGATCACTGCAATCCTGTGAAGTATTTCTTTACAATGGTGCTGCCGATGTCTAAAACAGTCGTTGCAACTGTCAGTGTTTTCACATTCCTGAATGTATGGAATGATTACCTCTGGCCGTCACTGGTGTTCACGTCCAGCGATCTTCTGACCGCTCAGATCGGTTTGAACTCTATCACATCCAACGACAATACAACCATGGGACAGACGCTTGCTGTCATCACCCTGATTACCATTCCGGTTATTATCATCTATGCCCTTTTCTCCAAGCAGATTGTAGAGGGTGTTGTTTCCACAGGTTCCAAGGAGGGTTAACTTATGAGCTTTATTGAAATGAAGAACATCTGTAAGAAATATGCAGGTGCAGATAAAAATTCCGTAACCGATTTCAGTCTTTCCGTTGAAGAAGGTGAATTCATTGCCTTTGTTGGCCCGTCCGGCTGCGGAAAATCGACCACACTTCGTATGATTGCCGGATTTGAGGAAATCACCAGCGGCGACTTCTACATTGACGGAAAGCGTATGAATGCAGTTTTGCCGAGAGATCGTGGCATCTCTATGGTATTTCAGAACTACGCCCTTTATCCGCACATGACAGTGGAAAAGAACATTTCCTATGGTTTGAAGAATATGAAGGTACCGGCAGCGGAAATCAAGAAGAAGGTGGACTGGGCAATCGATATTCTGGGACTTTCGGAATACCGTTATCGGAAACCGAAGAATCTTTCCGGCGGTCAGCGGCAGAGAGTGGCATTGGGACGTGCAATTGTCAAGGATCAGAAGCTGTTTCTCATGGATGAGCCGCTTTCCAATCTGGACGCTAAGCTGAGAGTCAGCATGAGAAGCGAGATCAGCAAGCTGCACCGGCAGCTGGGCAGTACCACCATTTATGTGACGCACGATCAGGTAGAGGCAATGACTATGGCAGACCGCATTGTCATTATGAAAGACGGTGTGATCCAGCAGGTGGGCAAGCCGATGGACTTGTATGAGCATCCGGCAAACAAGTTTGTGGCAGGATTTATCGGTTCGCCGCAGATGAATTTCTATGAAGTAAAGGTGGCAGGGAATACCATGACTTTCTCCGACGGCAGTAAGATGCAGCTGCCGGAATCTGTTGTGACAAGCCTAAACGGCAGACAGGGAACGCTGGTTCTCGGCATTCGTGGCGAGGACATCAAGCTGGATCCGCAGAATCTGGATCTTTACAAGGATAATATCATGTCTGCAACGGTGGATAGTGTAGAAGTTATGGGAAATGAGAACAACCTGTACTTTAACTTCGGTGGCACTGCCTCGGTGGCGAGAGTATCCAAATATGAGATCAGCAAGCCCGGAGATACTATTGATTTTGCCTTTGTTCCGTCCAGAATGCACTTTTTTGATACACAAACCGAAGAGAGCCTTTTCTAATTAGGAGGATACTATGCAGAAAATTCATTTCAAAGCCCCGAATTGCTGGATCAATGATCCGAACGGATTTATCTGGTATCAGGGACAGTATCATCTGTTTTATCAGTGCTTTCCCTACGCACCGCAGTGGGGCAGAATGCACTGGGGACACGCTGTCAGCAAGGATCTGGTGAACTGGGAGGAAAAGGGAATCGCCCTGTATCCTACCAAGACCGACGACCGCAGCGGCTGTTTCTCCGGCAGTGCTGTGGAGCAGGACGGAACGATGTACTTGTACTATACCGGTGTCAACTATCTGGAGGAGGATCCGGAGAACATTAACCACTGTCGGAACGATCAGTTTCTCTCAGCACAGATGATGATCTCTTCCGCGGACGGTATGACTTTTGATAACCTTCAAGAAAAGAAGACGATCATTCCGACGATTGCAGAAGATAAGATCGGCAGCAAAACGCACACCCGTGACCCGAAGGTATGGCGTGGAACAGATGCGTGGTACATGGTGCTGGGAAGCTCTGTTGCCCACAAGGGCAGACTGCTGATTTATCAGAGCAGGGATTTGCAGAACTGGAAGTATCTCAGTCACGTGGAAAAGGACAACTTCGGCTGGATGTGGGAGTGTCCGGACTATTTCGAGGTGGACGGTAAGGGGATCACGGTGTTTTCTCCCATGGCTTTTTTGAATGATGGAAAAGCGTATGATTCCGCAGCGATCTGTCTGTTCTCCACATTCGATGAAGCGACCGGAACGATGCAGCTTGCAGATGACGTTCAGTTTCTGGACTATGGGCTGGATCTCTATGCCCCGCAGAGTACGACTGATGAAGATGGCAATCGTGTTGTTATTGCATGGATGAGAATGCCGCAGGCAGTAGATGGTAAGTGGAACGGCATGATGTGTATTCCAAGAGTGGTTTCTGTGAAGAACGATCGCATTTATTTCCGTCCTCATCCGCATATCCAAAACGCTTTTACCAAGGAGATCTCTTCGCCGGAGCAGGCGGGAAAGTCTGGTTATCTGGTAAAGACCTCGCTGAAAAACGGCGAGTGTATCAACATTGGCGGATACCGGATCTGGCGGGAACAGGACAAGCTTTTCACAGATCGCTCTGCTGTATTTGTGAAAGACGGCAAATATCGACTGACTGCGGAAACACCGGTACTCAGGGACGGCTGTGAACTGGAGATCTATGTAGACTCCAATTTGATCGAAGTCTATGCCAATCAGGGCGAAGCAGTGATCAGCAGTGTGGTATACGGATTGTCGGAGGTAGTCACTGGCGAAGCATATACGTTGTATACGACAGAGTAAGGTGAATGCGGTATTGCCTATGATGTAACAGCTTTGGGCGAACCGCTGATCGATTTTACCGAAAGCGGAATCAGTCCGCAGAGAAATGGTCTTGTGGAAGAATTTTGGAAAACTGCATGAACAAAGGAAACACTGCATAAAGCCCGCCTGACGGCTTTGCACACAATCTGCCGAAAAATCTGACAATGCATCTTACGCACAAGCTTTATTCAGTGTTTCCCGATAAACATGATGCCAAAACTACCTCACTTTTCTCACTGCATACAAACGAAAGACAGCCTGAGATTTTACAATTGGAATCTCAGGCTGTTTGCTATCCTCTGAAAACGCCTTTTACCTCTGATGTAGTATAATAAAACTTGACACCCTAACCTCAAAGTGTAGTTGTTCTTCACTTTATCAATTTTTTCTTGCTTTTTTTAAAACGATGTGTTATACTAGAATGTGTTCGCATAAAAATGAAATGCAGGTCTTTTCAGCAAGATTTTACGCTGACGGTGTAAAGGCAATACCGCACAAAGAGCGTCTGCCTACTTTGTACGGTATTGCCCTAGGCAATCTGCCGAAAAATCTGACAACGCACCTTATGCACAAGCTTTGTGCGGTGTTGCCTTAGATTTTCTTATTTTGTTGTGTAATCACCGTTGGCATAGAAAATTCTTGTGCATAAGATACACATGCCTTTGTTAAAGGAGTACTTGCCCTATGAAAGAACGTTTTGAAAAACAATTGCAGAGCGATTTCCCGTTTATGCAGCAAAATCGGGACAAAAAAGAAAGAAATATATATCGAAAGTGGGGGTGCGAATGCAGTTCAGGCTGGTTCGAACTTATCTACGAATTATGTCAAAGAATCACGAATAGATATGCTGAAGAAGGTATTCCGGCAAATGAGATTGACTTGGAAATTCTTCAGATAAAAGAGAAGTTCGGTACACTCAGGTTTTATTACAAATTTAAAGGCGTATCTGGCGAACTACAGGCTATTGATTTCCTCGGTGTTGCTTCTTTGAGATTTGAACCTCAGAATTGTGAGGATAACGAAGCAAAGAAGAAACTCAGGCATGATATATCAGAACTCGTTCGAGGATATGAAAAAAGGTCTGCACATATCTGTGAATACTGCGGTGAGAGAGGTATGTTCAGAATGGATATGCCATGGAAAAAAACGCTTTGTGATGATTGTTATAACGCATACTTGAGAAAATACGAAGAGAAAACAAAATCATAAGCAACAGCATTGCTCTATGAGCATCTATCTAAGAACCCGTCTTCACAAGCGTATACACGTGTCTTTTCGGCAAATTTTGCTGCATACTGCGTGAAAAACACTTGCCGGGCGACAGCCCGCCTGCGTATTTTTTCCTTGTCTGCAACAAAATTATGCTCGAAAATCCACATATATTTCTTGTGAAGACGGGTTCTAAAAAATTCCCTTACCAGTATTCGCTGATAAGGGGATTTTGCATAGATGTGGTTTTATTTTGTGGTTTCTCTGCGGATCAGAATCGGTGTAAGCACCTTGTGAATCGGTGCGGCAAGCGGCTTGGGTCTGCGTTTTTTTCGTTCGCTGATTTGCAGTGAAAGCAGTTCTACTGCCTCCTGTGCGATTTTGTCCATTTGTTGGCCAACTGTGGTAATGGGAAAAATTGCCTCTCTGGAAACGGGAGAGTTGTCGAAACCAATGATTTTATACCGTTCCGGCAATGTGCCGTATTTTCGTATAATAAGATTGAGCAGAATGTTGGCGTGGGTGTCATTGGGCATAAAGATTCCCACTTTTTTCTCTGCATATGTTTCTTCGATCTCTTGTAAAAGCTTTGCGATCTCTGCATTGTTTTCTTCAAAGTTGGCACCAAAATTCCGAATCATGATGCAATGTTCCAACCCATTTGTTTCGCAAAAATCCTGAAATCCCTGAATGCGTTTGTAAGCTGGAATGGTATTTGGAAAATCTGCATTTGCATGGAGCAGAATGTCGCAGCCGCTTTTGGCGAGGACGGTTGCAGCCTGCACGCCGCCCATGTAGTTGTCTGTATTGACACTGCACACATATTCGTCTTCCCGTTCAATGGTAACGATAGGAACGTGATATTCTGCCAGTTCTTTGGAAGAGAGCGTGTGACTTAAAATAATCAGCCCCTCTGTCTTATAGGCGAGAAGTTCCTGAATATATCGCCGTTCCACATCGGCGTCTTCGTTCCCTGCAAATACGATGAATTTATAGCCGTATTCCTCATAGGTCGAGATGATGTGATCCAGCATGTCCGAATAATAGTGCATATATAAGTTGGGAATGATCACGCCAACCATTTCTGTTTTGCCGTTTGCCATGACTCTTGCCAGCTTATTTTCCTTATAGTCCAGCACCTCTAAGGCATTTGCGATCTTTTCCTGATTTTCCACAGTGATGGAGTCGGGATTGTTAAAATATCGGGAAATCGTTGTTTTGGAAAAACCGGTATATGCTGCAATATCTGCAAAGGTTACATTTTTTTTCGCCATTTTTTATGCCTCCTGTTTCTCTCTTCATTATAGCACATAATCGTTTGTGAATCAATAAAAGAATTAGTAAAGTAACCAGTTTCGTAGAACTGCACAAAACGTTTTCATATTTTTTAGAAATTGCGACAAAAATCAGAAAAAAGTCTTGACAAGTAACTGGTTTCATGGTATGCTGTAATCAACAAAGTAACTAGTTACTTTCAGGAAACGCTGCATAAAGCCCGTCTGAAGGCTTTGCATGCAATCTGCTTGCAGATTTTCCGTCATATTGCCCAGAAACCCCTTTCCAGACATACCCTGTATACAATAGAGTGAGGTGCGGATATGAACTTAAAAAATGAAATTATGCTGATTACTTATGCGGACAGCATGGGAAATAACTTGAAAGAATTGCATGAACTGCTGAATCAACACTATCAGAATGCTGTTGGCGGTGTGCATATTCTGCCTTTTTTCCCGTCTTCTGCGGACAGAGGGTTTGCCCCGATGTGCTACGACAAGGTTGACGAGAAATTCGGCGACTTTTCAGATGTAGAGGCATTGGGAAAAGAGTATTATCTGATGTTTGACTTTATGGTCAATCATATTTCAGCAAGCTCTGTGTATTTCAAAGATTTTTTAGAAAAGAAAGATGCTTCAGCCTATAAGGACATGTTTATCCGGTATAGCCAGTTCTGGAAAAACGGAGAACCCACACAGGAGCAGACAGATCTGATCTATAAGCGGAAACCGAGAGCACCATATGTGGATGTCACTTTTTCGGACGGCAGCCGTGATAAAGTATGGTGTACATTCTGTGAGGAACAGATCGATCTGGATATTCGCACAGAGGTGACAAAGAAATTTATTCGGGATACACTGCTCTCTATGTGTCATCACGGGGCATCTGTCATTCGACTGGATGCATTTGCCTATGCTGTAAAGAAACCGGATACCAATTGCTTTTTTATTGAACCGGACATCTGGGAACTGCTGCATGAGATCGAAGATGTTGTCAAAAAGGAACATGTAGAGATCTTGCCGGAAATCCACGAACATTACACCATTCCCATGAAAATTTCCGATCAGGGCTTTTGGGTTTATGACTTTGCTCTTCCGGTGCTGACACTGCATGCCCTCTATAATCATGACGGACAATATTTGAAGCATTGGCTGGAAATGTGTCCCATGAAACAATTTACGACATTGGACACGCATGACGGCATTGGCATTGTGGATGTAAAAGACCTGCTGCCGGACGAGGAAATTGAAAAGGTCAAAGAACAGATGTACAGCCAGGGGGCAAATGTCAAGAAGATCTACAGCTCTGAAGCTTATCATAATCTGGACATTTATCAGGTAAATACGACGTATTATTCGGCTTTGGGAAACAATGATAAGGCGTATCTGCTTGCTCGTGCAATACAGTTTTTTGCACCGGGAATCCCGCAGGTATATTATGTAGGAATGCTTGCTGGAAGCAATGACATTGCTCTGATGGAACAGACGAAGAACGGCAGAGACATCAATCGCCATTATTACTCAAAAGAAGAAGTGGCAAAAGAGCAGGAACGTCCTGTTGTACAGGAACTGAAAAAACTAATGACACTGCGGAATACCCATCCGGCATTTTCTCTGGAGGGAACGATTCAGGTAAATTCTGCAAACGATTTGCTGACAATTACAAGAACCTTTGGAAATGATTCCATTACATTGCACGCAAACTTGACGATTTATGATTATACGATAGAATGAGGGAAATGCAGTGAAAAAATATGATGTAACAGCTTTAGGAGAACTGCTGATCGATTTTACCGAAAACGGAATCAGTCCGCAGGGAAACCCCTTACTGGAAGCGAACCCGGGCGGTGCTCCCTGTAATGTGCTTGCCATGCTTTCCAAGCTGGGAAAGCATACGGCGTTCATTGGAAAAGTCGGAGCAGATATGTTCGGCAGGCAGCTTTCTGAAACCATAAAAGAGGTTGGAATTTGTGCAGACGGACTGGTGGCAGATGCAGGTGTTCCCACGACGCTTGCCTTTGTGCATACCTTTGCCGGTGGTGAACGGGAGTTCAGCTTTATTCGTGATCCGGGTGCAGACATGATGCTGACCAGGCAGGAAGTGCGTACAGATTTGATTCAGGATTCCAGAATCTTTCACTTTGGTACACTTTCCTCGACCCATGCAGGCGTTCGGGAAGCCACCAGATTTGCCATAGATACCGCAATAGAAAGCGGAGCAATGCTCTCCTTTGACCCGAATCTGCGGGAACCGCTCTGGAACAATCTTGAAGATGCAAGAACTGAAATCGAATACGGGTTCTCCAAATGCAATCTTTTGAAAATCTCAGACAATGAAGTGGAGTTTATGTTCGGGCATTCGGATTATGACCGGGCAGCAAGGGAACTCTTGGAAAAATATCCGCAGATACAGCTGATCTGCATCACGCTGGGCGGAAACGGAAGCTGTGCTTACACGAGAAATGCAACAGCAAAAGCACCGGTCTATGATGTGAAATCTGTGGAAAAAACCGGTGCAGGAGATACATTTTTCGGTTGCGTGTTGAACTATGTGCTGGAGCATGAAGTGAACAAGCTCACAAAAGAGCAGCTTCTGGAACTGCTGCGTTTTGCAAATGCCGGAGCATCGCTGATTACGACGAGAAAGGGTGCGTTAAAGGTGATGCCGAATCGGCAGGAGATACAGGATCTGATGAAATCGGAAATTATTTCAGAAGCATAAAAGCATAAGGCAATGCCGCACAAAGAGCGTCTGGCGACTTTGTACGCCATCTGCTTGCAAATTTCCCGTCATATTTCACAAAAATGCTCGTGAATACAGCAAGTATTCACTCCGCTTTTTGTTTCATCTGACGAAAAATTTGACGACGCATCTGTCGCACAATCTTTGTGCGGTATTGCCATAAGAAGGCTAAGAGGCACATCACTTTTTGCAGGAAATGGCTGCAAAGAGTGATGTGCTTTTTGGTGTTGCCTTATGTCGTTATAATGCACTGCTGTCAGAGTGCAAAATGTGTGTTTGTAAAAAAACACTTGACTTTTTTCATAAAACGTGCTATAATAATTATGCTGTGTTTGAAAATGATTTCTACATTTTCTGACAGTTTTCGAAAGTGAATTTTTTGCCGCTGTGGTGGAATAGGCAGACACAAGGGACTTTGATGTTTGTACGCATGAACAGTGCGTCTGCGATCTGTTCGCAGAGAGTGCCCACAGAGAAATCTGTGGTGTAGAAGTCGGCTAAAACGGCGAAGGCACAAACAGAACGCCGTGCTAACTCGCAAGAGTGAGTGTAGAGACCTTACACCGACTACCTAAGTCCGAAAGGATATGGTAAAGACCAAGTCCGGACTACAACATACAATTTTGTGTGGCTATGGTAACATAGAGTAGTGAGAAAATCCCTCGGTAGCGATACCGTACCGGTTCAAGTCCGGTCAGCGGCACCAAAAAAGGTACAAATCTTGTATTTGTACCTTTTTATTTTTTGTGCGGTATTGCCTTTGATGTTTCTGCAAGCTCATCTGGATAGAACAATTGTATCCTGAGCAACAGACCGCCGGCTTGATTCCGGTCAGGAACATCAAACAGTGAATTTTATGCAGTCTTTGACTTTCTGTCATTGACTGCTTTTTTGTCTGCATCGTCTTTCATTGATGTATTGCCTTGAATATATCACTCGAAAATCCTTTTAAATTATAGCCGAAATAACATCTAATACACTTATCTTCCAAAAATAGAAATGTTGTTAATGCCAAACTGCTATAAATTTCAAATCCCTCATATCGGATTCCATAATCATCATCTATCTTTGTTCAAAAATGAATTGATCGGAATTTTGGAGTTGGTCATGTTCCTACTTGTGAGTGGTGGATTTAAGAAATTAGAAATTAGCATTAAGCAGTCTTTTTAAGTGTATACGACTTCTTTCTTCTATTTCTGTAACCATTTTATCTAACTCTGTTGTAGACCTATGCAATATATGATTCTGTATCTTTTCATATGTGGCAATTTTCTCTGCACAATCTGCGATCCATTTTGTCAGTTCTTCCGCATAATCCGGATCTTTCTTTAAAATAACCTTATCCCGATTCATGAGTGTACCAGTATGCAGTCTGTTCTGTGTCTGGACATGATCCGCCATGATACGGCGACAATCAGATATGCGATATTCAATACAGTGCAAGGCATCTTCATAGTGGTGCAGTTTCAAAGATAGTCCATAATGTACAGGATCTGCAAAATTCCATGTTTCACTTTCTTCCGCATAGAAATATTCCAGATCTGCGAACTGATGGAAATAAGGCAGGATGTATTTTTCCATGTCACTACAAGCATTTCGAAGGCTGTTTATTGTTCTGTCTTCGTCATAAAAATCTGCGTATAGCCTGGATGCATAGTATTCCTTTATGATTTCCGGTTCTGGATGAAACAGAGATGGTTCAAGTTTTTTCATCAAACCCGGTAAATCAAAACCAAGTTCATCTGAAATATCACAAACATCTTCTATTTCTTTTTCTATATCCATACAATAGGGAAGCATATCCAAATATACAGTATAATAAGGTGCGTATCGTTCTTTTTTTGCAGTGATAAAAAAACACTGTTCCTGATTAATTTCCTTATAAAACAAACTTTTATGAAGTTTATATCCATAGGGAAACAGTAATTGTCGAAACATCTTTTTGTACAATGTGGAAAATGTATGCAAATTTAAACTCCTTTCAACATATAGCAATATAGTTACTAGATAGCTGGTTGCATAGCCGGTGCTGGCTGTCCAACGCCACTTCCGGAATAAGCGGCACTTGCTAATAGCAAAATCAACAATTTTTCGTATGCCATTTCTTCTGCATTTAGCTTTTTCCGTGAATAATCATAAAGAATAACTCCTTCTTCTGGTTGCCAATATGTAACATCATAATACTCATAGGCTCCAGCTCTATACACAAAGCTACCATTCATATTTTTATCGTCGATATTCTTTTCTACACCGAATGCATCATAAATATACAACTTCACAATCTCGCCGTCTGTATCCGTCAGATTGACAACATCTCCATGTGCATTCTGCGTATAGTACTGATAATCCGTCTTGACATTGCCGCTCTGCTTGCTGAATTTCGCCAGCAGATTTGTACCACGAACATAAACCTCAGTGCTGTACCAGTCACTGTCATTCTATATCTCTCAGATAATCTTTTACAATCTTTTCTTCAAAGCACTTCCATATAACACCATCTGAAGCTTCTTCAATATTTCCACCATCATCAACGGGAATATATTCAGCAAAATTTCCAATAAAACGAATGCTTTTAGGAACGGAGCGTATAGAAGATGCAATCATAAAATAACCGTAATTATAATTTCCATCATTCCTTGGAATACTACTCCATTTCACACATGTTGTTTTGGGAGGAAACGTTAACTCCTCTGCAATCCAACAGCGAACCACAGGATACTCATCGACATTCTTTTTCATTTTTCTCTTTGCAGCAACTTGAAATATAATAAATTTTCCATGTAACCCGTTTTCTTTTGCAAGATTGCTAATCAATGGATAAGCAAACACATCACCAATATTCCAGGGGCACTCATAGAATTTCTTTATCCGAATCGGTTTTGCCTCTGGCTGCGGTGAAAGTAATTTAGCCTTTAATTTTTCCAAAACTGTTTTTCTTTTCTTTCCCAGAGCAGATGACTCTAAATTCCAACGTTCAACATCTGAGTTGCTTTCGATATATGCTAATGCCGTCTGTTTAATATCTTCGTCTAAGCGACCTTTTTTCCATAAAATGTCCGCACATACAAACCAAAATACTGGTATGTCCGGATCGTCATTATATGCATTATCCACATATGTTTTCTTTAACTCCTCAAATGCTTCTCGATATGGCTTTCCAGAATTGATTGCATCTAAAAATTCACTTTTCACATCCAGTGCAAAATCATCGGAATACAGTCCCGCACCCCATGCACCCATAATTCGTTTCTCCCTTTTACTGTCGTATTGCCCTAAACATCATCATATGATCTTTTATAATCTGATCCGGTAAATCAATCCAATTATCCATACCCAACATATTGACACTATCAAATATATTTTCTAAATGTATCCCATAATCATCTTCTTTTGCTATAATTGCAGTATTCCCCAGAAAAACAACATTTTTTGCATTTTTGGTGTTTAGGGCGTTGATAATTCTTGCATAGACATGAACTTTATCATATCTACTTAAAAGTAATCGATCCTTGCAAAAATCATTTAATCCAGGTTTTTCTCTCGACTCTGTTAACATAACACGAACTATCGGATATGTACCAATTGTATTAATAAATATTTTCTCTGCAACCTGAAATATCGCATAAGTTCCAGCAAGACCTGTTTTTTCTGCCAGTTCTCCGGTTAATGTAAACGCATAAACATCCCCAATATTCCACGGACATTCATAAAGCTTCTTCACTCGAATTGGTTTCGCTTCCGGCTGTGGAGATTGCAATTTTAATTTTAGCTTTTCCAGAACTACCTTTCGCTTTCTGCCCAAAGATGGTGATTCTTCTGCCCAGCGTGCAATATCGGTTTCACTTTCAAGGTATTCCAGTGCCGTCTGTTTAATATCTTCGTCTAAGCGACCTTTTTTCCATAAAATGTCCGCACATACAAACCAAAATACTGGTATGTCCGGATCGTCATTATATGCATTATCCACATATGTTTTCTTTAACTCCTCAAATGCTTCTCGATATGGCTTTCCAGAATTGATTGCATCTAAAAATTCACTTTTCACATCCAGTGCAAAATCATCGGAATACAGTCCCGTCCCCCATGCACCCATAATTCGTTCCTCTCTTTTACTGTCGTATTGATTTTGCTACCTTAGGGCAATACCGCACAAAGAGCGTCTGGCGACTTTGCACGCCATCTGCTTGCAAATTTCCCGTCATATTTCACAAAAATGCTCGTGAATACATCCAGTATTCACTCCGCTTTTTGTTTCATCTGACGAAAAATTTGACGACGCATCTGTCGTACAATCTTTGTGCGGTATTGCCTTAGGGCTCGCCTGAAAAATCCGTATATTTGTCAAACAGTCTTATTCCACTTTTCCGATCAATGGCAATCTTACAGCGAAAGTCGTTCCTTTTTCTGAACTTGATTCCACACAGACATTCCCGCCATGCAATACTGCAATTTCTTTCACAAGGGCAAGCCCTAAACCGACACCGCCCATTTGCCTGCTTCTTGATTTATCCACACGAAAAAACGGCTGAAAAATACTCTCTCTGTATGCTTCCGGAATCCCACAGCCTGTGTCTGTAATATGCAGCAATGCCTGATGCTGTTCCTTCCGGATAGAAACCGTTACGCTGCCGCCTGTATGATTGTATTTGATCGCATTCTCAATGAGATTAAACAGCAGTCTGTAAATCAGCGTATCACTGCCGATCATATGAACGTCCTCACAGTTTTGATGCAGTGTAATATTTTTCTGTTCCGCAAGTGTGGTGAGATCCGTCAGGATCTCGTCAACCAGCGGTGCCAATTCGATTTCATCGGAACGTGAAACAGACTGCAAATTGCTCATTTCCAGAAGCGTGCGGACAAGGGCAGTCAGGCGGTTTACCTGATCGATTTGAAATTGAACCAGTTCTGCGGTTTCTGCACAGCTGTCAGAATGTTCTTCGGCGAACAGTTCCAATTTTGTCTGCATCATTGCCAACGGTGTACGCAATTCATGTGCAGCATTTCCTGCAAACTGACGCTGTAAGTCGAAGGAAAGTGCCAGCCGGTCAAGCATATGATTGACCGAGCAGCTCAGTTGCTGAAATTCTGCTGCGGTGTTTTCATCAAAACGGGTGCTGGTAAGATTGTCCTGATTGATGTTTTCTGTCTGCTTTGAAAATTGTTTCAGCGGTTTGAGTGCTCTGCCGCTTACAAAATATGCGATCGCTGCACTAAGCAGTGTGACTGCGGCTGTGATATACCAGCATTTTCTTCCGAATTCTGCTTTCACATCGTAAATTTCTTGCGAAAACTGATGGAGAAATGCGGACATCTGCTGATCATCAAATTCAATTTTCAGAACATCGGAACTTTCTGGATCATATTCCATGACAAAGCCATTCAGCGAATCTATGCCGACCGTACCGGAACGATAGAGCAGAAGATTGGAACATATACAAGTTCCGGCAATCAAAATGGCAGTCAGCAGTGTGATTCTCCATTGAAAGGACAGTCGTTTCATTCGCTTCATTTTGATTCTCCTTCTATTTCATAACCCTCTCCGATTCGATTCCGAATGGGGTCATAGCCAAGAACTGCACGGAGTTTTTTCCGGAGTGCAGAAATGTGGACACGAATCGAATTGCTGAAACTGTCCACGCTGCTGTCCCATACATGTTCAATGAGTTCCTCCTGACTGACGGGTCTGCCCTGATGCAGCATCAGATATTCCAGTACGCCGGTTTCTTTGCGTGTCAGATTGATTACAACGCCGTCTGCTGTTGCAGTACGACTTTTGGTGTCGTATACGATCTGTCCGCATTGCAGGCGTACATCCCGCTGAATGAACTGACGGCGTGTCAGGCTGCGAATTCTGGCTTCCAGTTCTGCAAGGTGAAATGGCTTCGAAAGGTAATCATTTGCCCCTGCATCCAGTCCCTCCACTTTGTCAGCAATTTCGCTTCGTGCGGATAAGATCAATACCGGCGTTTCCTGATTTTCTTTCCGGAAGCTGCGGAGAAGCGTCATTCCATCGATCTTAGGAAGGTTCAGGTCTAATAATATCAAATCATAATATTCCACAGACAGATATTCTGAAGCTGTTTCTCCATCGCCGCAGGCATCGACTTCATATCCTGAACGCTGTAATTTTTTTGTGATGTCCTCCCGCAGGGATTGTTCATCTTCTATCACGAAAAGTCTCATAGCATGCTCCCCAGAGATTGTTCTGTATCTTTTGCTGCACGGTTTACCGTTAAAAGCCTTGCCATGGAGCAGTGTTCGGGGCAGGATACAAAACAGGCTCTTATAATTTTTACCTTTATTATAACAGACGCAGATAAAATCTGTGTTAATTTTCTCTTAACGCAGATTTTATATCGCATGATGTATACTGGTGTCATCAAAGCATTGGAGGGAAACAAATGGTATTCAAAAAAGCGGCAGTGCAAGTGCTGCTTCTTCTTGCGGGAATAGCGATGCTCATCTTTGGCATCTGGCGGGAGGAAGCCCAGACAGTTTTTTCAAAAGCGATCCGCCTGTGTATGGAGTGTGTTGGAATTGGCTAAGAACAAACAGATCAACAAAAAAAATGTGCACATTCTTGCACGGTTTCGCGGTTGGATTCAGGCAGCAGCAGCACTTCTGACCAACATGCATCTCCCCAATTTTTTGAATGGTTCTCTGAATCGGGGAAAGGGAAAATACGCCTGTGTGCCGGGATTGAATTGTTATTCCTGTCCGGGAGCAGCAGGCTCTTGTCCCATCGGGGCATTTCAGGCAGTTGTAGGGTCATCGAAATTCAAGTTTTCTTACTATGTCACCGGAATATTGATATTGCTTGGTGTTTTGCTGGGGAGATTTATCTGTGGATTTCTGTGTCCGTTCGGCTGGTTTCAGGAGCTTTTGCATAAGATCCCGTCGCCAAAGCTCTCTACCCAAAAGCTGAAACCGTTGCGTTATCTGAAATATGGTATTTTGCTGGTGATGGTGATTCTTCTCCCGATGGTAGTCGTCAATGAGCTGGGAATGGGGGATCCGTTCTTCTGCAAATACCTTTGTCCGCAAGGCGTGCTGGAAGGTGCGATTCCGTTGTCGATCACCAATGAAGGAATCCGCACGGCACTTGGTACACTTTTTTCATGGAAAGCATTTGTCCTGCTGGCTGTGATACTTGGCAGTGTGTTTTTCTACCGCCCGTTCTGCAAATGGCTGTGTCCGCTGGGAGCATTTTATGCACTTTTGAATCGGGTATCGCTTTTTCAGATGAAGGTGGACAAAGACAAATGCGTATCCTGCGGAGCTTGTGCAAAGGCATGCAAAATGGATGTCGATGTCACCAGACAGCCCAACCATGCCGAGTGTATCCGCTGCGGCATGTGTATGAAATCCTGTCCGACCCATGCCATATGTTATCAATATGGTTTTGGAGATCTATCAAAGGCAAAAGAAATTTCAACAGAAAAAAAGGAGCTTAAAAAATGAAAATGAAAAAGAATCTGATGATGATGTTAGCAGCTTGTCTGGCACTTTCTGTCCCGCTCAGCGGATGCGGCAGTACGGTAAAGGACACTTCTTCAAGCGTGTCCAGTGAAGTATCCGGCGAAGCAGAAACATCCGGAAAATCTTCACAGGAACTTTTGGATGAGGAAAATGCGATCATGGCGAAAAACAATGATCTGTGGGAAAAGGTGTTTGCATCTATGAGCAAAAATGTCACAGAGGACACGCTGAGTTCAAACTACGGCGATGTGCTGATGGCTGCTGTAGACGGTGCAAAAGATCAGTTTACTGATGCAGAATATGAAACGCTGAAATCAGATGCAGAACAGATCCGTAAAATTGAAGAGGAGATCGCAGCACTTCCGACGGATTCTTCTGAGGAGCAGACCAGCGATGCGTCTGGCACTGCATTCCCGCAGTTTGAGGGAAAAGATCTGGACGGAAATAAGGTGGACAGCAGTGTTTTCGCAGAGAATGCTGTGACAGTGGTGAATTTCTGGTTCAACGAATGCAAACCCTGTGTGGAGGAACTCAGTGAAATGAATGCCCTGAATGATCGCATCAAAGAACAGGGCGGTGAAGTACTTGGTGTAAATGTCGGTGCACTTGACGGTGACGAGCAGAATATTGCGACGGCAAAACAAATTCTGGAAACAAAGGGAGCGAAATATCGGAACATCTATTTTGATTCTGACAGCGATGCCGGAAAATTTGCACTGGGTGTCACTGCGTTCCCGACAACGTATGTCATTGACAGAAACGGCAATATCGTGGGCGAAGCACTTATGGGCGGCATTGACAATGACGAAAATCTCAGTACACTTCAGAATACCATTGATGAGGTTCTCGCAAAAGATGCTCAAAAGTAAAGAAATACCACACAGAGCCTGTGCATAAGATGCGTCGACAAATTTTTCGGCAGATTGCATAAAGTTCCGCAGATATACATTTACACAAGATCATATGACAATGATGCAAAAGTACATGACAAAAATGATATACACCGCAATGTGAAATTGCTATAATAGACACAACAAGCAAAACGGCACATTTCACAGGAGGGAATGTATATGAATTGGAGAAAAGTCGCAGCTGGTTTTACGGCAGCACTGCTGTCTGTAACAACAGCATCTATTTTTCCGACGAAAACAGTTTTTGCCGCTGACGTTTGTGTCATTGATACAGACACAGAACATCAGATGATTCGGGGATTCGGCGGAATCAACCATCCGGAATGGGCAGGAGATCTGACGCAGGCACAGCGGCAGACGGCATTTGGAAACGGAGAGAATGAACTGGGGCTGACGGTACTTCGGGTGTTTGTGAATCCGGACAGCAGCCAGTGGAACAGAGCACTCCCGACTGCACAGTTTGCGACGCAAATGGGTGTCACTGTTTTTGCATCACCGTGGGAACCGCCGGCAAGTCTAACGGAATCCGGCGGAAGCAACGGCAAACTGCATCTGCCCAAATCCAATTATGCTGCCTATGCAAAGCATCTGAATGATTTTGGCACTTACATGAAAAATAATAATGTTGACTTGTACGCTGTCTCTGTACAGAATGAACCGGATTATGCGTCCGAGTGGACATATTGGTCTACTGATGAAACAACAGACTTCATTGCCAACTATGGCGATCAGATCACAAGCACCCGCCTGATGTCACCGGAATCTTTTCAGTATGTACCGGAAAATGCCTCATGGGTGCCGGACGGCGGCAAGAAATTTTACCGGAAAATCTTGAATAACAGCAAGGCAATGGCAAACTGTGACTTGTTCGGTACGCACTTTTACGGCACACAGCGTTCATGGATGGACTTTCCGGAACTGGAAAACAGCGGAAAAGAAATCTGGATGACAGAAGTTTATGTTCCAAACAGTGACAAGGATTCGGCGAATCGCTATCCGGAGGCACTGCAGGTTTCGGAAAATATCCATAATGCTATGGTTGTGGGCAATATGAGTGCCTATACCTGGTGGTATATCCGCCGGAATTATGGTTTGATGACGGAAGACGGAAAGATCAGCAAGCGTGGGTACTGCATGGCACAATACTCCAAATATGTTCGTCCCGGCGATGTGCGGATCGATGCTACGGAACAGCCGGCAGACAATGTCTATGTGTCTGCATATAAGGGCGATGACAATCAGGTAACCATTGTTGCCATTAACAAGGGAACAGAAAGCTATTCGCAGCAGTTCGCTGTAGATGCTGATGCACAAATTACAGAGGTTGACCGTTATCGTACTTCCGCCTCTGAAAATCTGGCGAAAACGGAAGATCTGGAGCATGACAGCAGCAGCTTCTGGGCACAGCTCCCTGCGGAAAGTGTTTCTACGTTTGTTGTGACATTGGAAGACCAGCCGGTAGAACCGGATGAAAACGGTTATTATTTTCACGATACTTTTGAGTCGGACAACTGCGACTGGCAGGGACACGGTGTAGCAGATATTGCACTGAGCGGAAGAATACCGTATCAGGGAACCAATGCACTTTTGGTGCAGAATCGTGCCAGTGCGTGGAACGGAGCAGAAAAAACGCTGCCGGCAAAAGCATTTCAGGCTGGAAAAGAATATAGTTTCAGCGTATGCCTGAATTACATGGACGGAGAAAGTTCCAAAAATGCTGCACTTTCTCTACAGTACACAGATGCTGCCGGAGAAACGAAGTACGCCAGAATTGCGTCTGCTTCCGCAGCAAAAGGAAACTATGTGCAGCTCGCAAATCCCAGTTTCAAACTGCCGGAGGGCGGAAAGAATTTTAAAATTTATGTGGAAACGGAAGGCGATACAGATAATTTCTATATCGATGAGGCAATCGGTGCCGTGAAAGGAACTGTGATCGACGGACCGCCTGTGGTAACCACCACAACGACGACCACAACAACTACTACCACCACAAAGGCAACGACAACAACTACAAAGGCAACGGTAACGATCACAAAGGCGACCACCGCAACTTCTGCTTCGGCGACGACAGCGGCAACCACGACAGTGATAACAGAAAAACCGCCTGTAAATACCGGCGACGTCAATGCAGACGGCAAGGTAAATCTGGCAGATGTTGTGCTTTTGCAAAAGTGGCTGCTTGGCGTTCCGGAAACAAAGCTTGCTGACTGGCAGGCAGGGGATCTGCATGCAGACGGTGTGCTGAATGGTTTCGACCTTTGTCTGCTCCGGCATACAGCGACATCTTCCGGCAATATCTGACGATGCAGTTTACAGATATGTTTTGTGCATCGTTGCTCTGAATTATGACATTTTGTTTCATCTGATTTCCTATAAAAACCCGAGATTCTCATGTGGGATCTCGGGTTTTCCTTTTGCAGTGGATTTTTGTATTTGACATGCTTCACAAAATATAGTATAATATTGTTATCAATTATGATTGTATTGACTAAAACTTCGCCAGTGAGAACTTTAGGCAATACCGCACAAAGAGTGTGCGACAGATGCGTCGTCAAATTTTTCGTCAGATGAAACAAAAAGCGGAGTGAATACTTGATGTATTCACGAGCATTTTTGTGAAATATGACGAGAAATTTGCAAGCAGATGGCGTGCAAAGTCGCCAGATGCTCTTTGTGCGGTATTGCCTTTACAAAGAGAGGAGTGAAAATTCTGCCATGTCTGAACAATCTTCTGTGCAGCACGTTTTGACCAAATCGCAGCTCTGCTATTTCAGCCGGCAGTTTTCCAATATGTTTGGACTGCCGGTACGCCTCTACCGACAGCAGGAGAAGATCTACACCTATTCTCCGGTGCAGCTGGCAGCAGATCCTGTGATTCTCTGCATTGATGCACTTTTGCAGGAAACCGCACCACTGGGCTATTTTTCCTATCACGATATGTTTTACTATGGCTATGTCCGGCATCAGTCGTACTGCTTTGTCGCCGGACCAGTCAGCGAACTGGCAATTTCGGAACACGAATTGAAAAAGCTGGGAGGTTCGCTGCATTTGCTGCCTGAACAGTTTTCTGTGTTTGCAGCTGAGATGAAAACGCTTTCGGGAATGCATCCGGATACCCTTTTGCAGGCAATGATCCTGTACAATTTCACAGTCAACCGAACCATGTACGACATTTCTGATCTGCGAATCCAGCAAAGGGAACAGAAAACCATTACAGCAGAAATGAAAGAAAATGAAATCCTGTCCGATCCGGAAAACAGAAATCCAGAAGGGCACATGCGTTCTCTGTCGATTGAGCAGGACATCATTCGGAAGGTGCAGCAGGGCGACGTAGACGGTCTGATCGATGGTGCAACAAAAATTCCGGCAGTTCGTTCCGGACAGCTTGCACCGCAGCTGCTGCGGCATCACAGGAATTTTTTCATTCGGCTGGAAACCATTGTTTCCCGTGCGGCGATCCAGGCTGGTCTGCCTGCCGAAGAAGTTTTGGAAACGGAGGAACATTACATTTCCAAATGCGAATCCCTGCCGGACATGGAACGAATCAAGAACTTGCAGTATCACATGATCCTGGACTATGCCGATCAGGTGCGAAAGCTGAAACAGTGCGGCGGCAGCCAGTCCCGATTGGTGCGAAATGTGTTGCAGTATATCCGCAGTCATATGGCAGAACCGATCCGCACCGCAGACATCGCAGCATACTGCGGCAAAAGCCGCGGCGGACTGACTACGGAATTCAAAAAGCAAACAGGCAGGACGCTGTCTGATTTTATCCAGCAGCAAAAAATGCAGGAGGCAGAAACACTGCTGTTGAAAACAGAGCAAAATCTCTCCCAGATCAGCAGTCTGCTGGGGTTCTCGTCCCAGAGCCATTTTACACGAGTTTTCAAAGAAGTTCACGGTATGACACCCACAGAATTTCGAAAATCGCAGGGATAAAATTTACTTTACAAATATATAAATTGCATGACAATTCTGCAATACAAGAAATCTTCCTTCTGTTACAATAAATGTAGTTTGAATCGAAATTTACATCAACAAAAGGAGGAATTTTTTGTATGAACAAGCAAAAATGGCTGGCGGGACTGACTGCGGTACTGTGCAGTGCAGGTGCATTATCCTGTTTTCCGGCAATTTCAGGAACAGTATCTGCGGCAGAGTTGGTCAGCAACGACTTTGAAGTCAACTACGGCGGCTGGTACGGCAGTGCTGATGCTGTAGCTTTGACAGCAGAAGAC
>ENA-UPSY01000999-UPSY01000999.1-human-gut-metagenome-genome-assembly--contig:-NODE-999-length-31564-cov-20.149490_pt1 | contig 31564 bp, 31 predicted proteins | sample MGYA00250044_ERZ773365 | MGnify/ENA primary metagenome ERZ773365 (study PRJEB29103, sample SAMN06111932) | human gut metagenome | biome: human gut; feature: ankylosing spondylitis patient; material... | reverse complement strand
GGCGGTGCGTTTACATATAACAGCGTTGAACATATGCTCAAAAACCGGCGGTACATCGGAGAACTGAAATTCCGGGACGTGGTCGTGCCAGATGCAATTCCGCCCATCGTGCCGCTGGAACTTTTCGACGATGTGCAGGAGAAGATGTTGAAAAACAAGAAAGCCCCTGCCCGGAGAAAGGCAGAGGATGATTACCTTCTGACCACCAAGCTGCACTGCGGTTACTGCGGGGCGCTGATGTTTGGTGAGAGCGGCACGAGCCGGACGGGCGAAGTTCACCGCTATTATAAATGCGCCACCGCCAAAAAGCACAAGGGCTGCAAGAAAAAGACCGTCCGCAAACAGTGGCTGGAAGATCTGGTGGTCAACCAGACCATGCAGCTTGTCCGGGATGATGCCGCCATGGAATCCATCATCGCCAAGGTTATGGAACTGCAAGACCGGGAGAACACCAATCTTCCCCTCTATGAGAAGCAGCTCCGGGATGCGGAATCGGGTATCCAGAATATGCTCAATGCGATTCAGGCCGGAATCCTCACCAGTTCCACCAAGGAACGATTGGAGCAGCTCGAAGAAACCAAGCGTGAGCTTGAAGCCCGCATTGCGGAAGAAAAGCTGGCAAAGCCCAAAATCAAAGAGGAATTTGTCCGCTTCTGGCTGATGCGCTTCCGCAAGCTGGATATGAGCCTGAAAGACCAGCGGCAGGCGCTGGTGGATACGTTTATCAATGCGATTTATCTGTACGATGATAAGGTTTTGATAACCTTTAATTATAAAGAAGGCACACAGACCATCACATTTGAGGAAGCGGCAGAAGCCGCATCAAAGGGAAATGGTTCGGATTTGGATTGCATTCCTGCACCAAGAAAAACCAGTACACATTGTGTGCTGGTTTTTCTTTTTTGTTTGTGCGATGGAAGGGGCTCGAACAGGGCGGCGGCGCATAGCGCCGCAAGCAATCAGCCCAGTGGGCTGTTGCTTAGCCCGCGAGTTCCAACGCGTAGGAATGTCTACCGTGGAAGCTGTAAATCGAAAGATTTCATGGCTTTTTTGTTTTATAAGCCATGGTTGCACGGTTTCTGCACGGTTTTTGCACGGTGGGTGTTATCCATGTCCGATTATGTAGGGCGCTGAATTGCTTTGCAATCAGCGCCCTTTTTTGCATCAGGTGAGCAGGGTCAAGCGGAGCTTTGCCTTCATCTCCGGGTCGGCATCCTTCAGCAATTCCAAAAGAGCCGTCATGGAGATGGTGGGTTCGCCTGCGGCGGGTGCAGCCTGCGGGCTGGGGGTGTCTGGCTTGGCATAGAAGCCGCTTTCAAACTTCTTGCCCAGCTCCACACGGGAGGACTGCTGGATATGGGCATAGGTGTTCACCAGCATATCCGCACTGGCGTGACCGGTAGTCCCCTGCACCGCCTTGATGTCGCCACCAGAGATCATCAACTGGTAGGTGGCACTGGAATGCCGCAGACCGTGAAAGACGATGCGGGGAAACTCCGGGTGTGCGTCCTGCCATTTCAGGAACTTTTTGCGGATGAGCACTGGCTCCACCGCCAGACCGTTGGGGAGCCGCAGCAGCATCCCGCTGTTGCGGTATCGCTCCGGGTCGAGGGCTTCTTCCCGCTTCAGCCGTTCCAGCCACTGCTTCAGCTCCTCCCGCAGGGCGGCAGTCATAAAGATGGTGCGGCAGGAAGCCTCGGTCTTGGTGTCTTTCAGGATGAGGGAGGTCTTGCTGCCCTCCAGCTTGTCCGGGAAGATGCGGAGGATACAGCCCTTGTCCACCTGTGCCAGCATGTCCTTCTGCACCCGCTGCATGGAACGGTTGACGGTGAAGGTGCCCATGCCGTTGGCGGCATCAAAGTCGATGTCCTCCGGGGTCAGACCTGCTACCTCGCCTTCCCGCAGCGCACCCACCAGCGTCAAGTGGGCAGCCAGATGCAGGATGGGGTCCTCCATGCTGTCCAGTGCCGCCCGCATCTCCTCCACCTCCCAAATGCTGCGCTCTTGGGTAGTCTTTTTGGGTGCTTCCACCGGGACGGGGCTTTTGATGAGGATACCCCACTCCACCGCCAGCAGGAACGAATTGTGCAGCAGTTGGTGGACTTCGTGAAGGGTGGTGCCGGAAAGGGTGCGCTTCTGCTGCTTGGGCGAGAGGTCTCGCCGTTTGCCGCCCACATACTGCCCGCAAGGGGTCTTGCTCAAGGTGTCGTACAGGGCTTCGATGTGGTAGGGACGCAGCTTCTGCATCTGCATCTCCCCGATATAAGGGATGATGAGGTTCTGGATGAGCGCCAGATTGGACTGGTAGGTCTTGGGTGCCCACTTGTGCTTGCTGCACTGCTTGGGTAGCCAGTCCATCAGGAACTCTGCCACCGTCACGGTGGACGGGATCAGGAAATTACCGATCGCCAGCTCATGCTCGATCTGCTTCTGGCGTTTCACCGCCTCCTTTTTGGTGGGAAAGCTCTCCCATTTGTCGCAGCTCTTGCCGTGCTCGTCCTGATAGGTGTAGCGGACACTGTAAGAGCTGCCACGTTTCGTGATATATGCCATAGATTTGCCTCCTTATCAAGCTGCCCGGTGGAGCCACGCATCGAAGCTGTCTTTCGGGATGCGGATGCTTCCGCCTGCCCGCAGGACACGGAATTCGGTGGTGCTGTTGCACAGGTTGTAGGCGGCACGCTGGCTGATGGCCAGCATCTGCGCGACCTCCTTTACCGTGTACACCAGCTTCGGGGCTTTCAGGCTGCTGGTCAGAGACTTGACGGCATTGGTTTGAGTGACCAACTCCATTGTAGTGGGATTCGAGTCCATTTGCAAGGACTTTTTCGTATAATCAAAAGATTTCACATTCTCGTACATTTTATTACACATAGGCATTGCTCCTTACTTATCGTGGCGCATCGCAGGCTCCTGCGTGCGGTTCTCATAAAATCGAATGACCTCCGGCGGGATGCTGTCCAGCGTTTTCAGGGCAGCTTCGTAGTCCTGCCGCAGCTTGGCATCCTCCAGACGCTTCAAGACGCTCCCTTCCTTCGCTTTGTCCAGCGAGGCAGAGAGCGTCTTGTTTTTCTCTTTCAGCTTTTTGTTTTCGGTGGCGGTCTTGGTGAAGGCAACATTGTACTTTCGCAACTGGTCCTTCATCCGTGCCACGTTGGGGATATAGCTGTCCAGCAGCTTGCTGATCTCCGCCGCACGGCTCTTGCCGTTGAAGGGATTGATGCCCACCAGCAGGGCGTCCAACTGCTCCTTCTGCTTGGTCAGTTGGGTCATCTCCTTGAAGATACGGGGCGGGATGTGCTCCCGCCCGGTCTGGCTGGCGCTTTCGCCACGTTCCAGCTCCGGGTACTGCTTGACCATATGCTGCCAGAACTCGTCCTGCCACTTCACAAGGTTCTTGCGGTTGCCGATGATCTCCTTGGCGCTCAGCCGTCCGTCAGCGGTCAGGGGCACAAAGCAGAGGTGCAGATGGGGCGTTTTCTCGTCCATGTGGACGACCGCAGAAAGAAAGGTATCCGGGCGCTGTCTGCCCTCCAAAAATTTCAGGGCGTACGCAAAGTACGCCCTGATCTCCCGGTTGGTCTTATCCTTGAAAAACTTCGCGTTTGTGGAGCGCAGCGGAACAATGAAGTCCCCAGTGGGGACTTTAAGCGACAGAACGGTCTTGCGCAGCAAGATGGAGGGGCTTCGCCCCGACAAGTTCCGGGCTGGCGGTGACAAGAGCCTCCACCACCCGCACGCTGTCCTTGCGGACACGGCAATTAGCAGCAGAAATCATGCGGTCGGCTTCTTCCCGGTATCTGCCCTGCGGCTGCACCAGATGGAGGTTGTAGCGGCTCCGGCTCGTATCAATATCCGGGTTGCTGGCGTACTGCTCTTTGGTGCGCTCGTTGTGGGCTTCGATGGGGCTGATGGCAGGCCCCTTGTACTTTTTGAATCTTAAAATGCCATATTGGGCTTTCATAGATCACGCTCCTTCTTGAGGTGTACAAAAAATCTGTACGGACTTCAAATAACCCGTACGGTCTGTACGGCGTACGGCGACCTGGAATATAAACGATACCACGTTTTAATTTGCTTCGATTCGCCGTACGGGTTCGTACAAGTACAGACCGTACAGGTTGTACGAACTTCTTCCGTGAAAAAATGCACTTTTTACGGGCAGGGGTGGACAAGCGGCTCGATGCCTACAAAACCCCGCACCCTGCGGCCACCGGGCAGGTAGATGTTGTTGGTGGCTTCAAGGTTATAGCGGCGGTCATTCTGGCGCAGTTCCGCGCTGAAACGGATGGCAGATACGCTGTGGCAGGCGTTGTCCTCGCACCACTGCTTATAAATGTCGTAGAACTCCTTGGAGCTGATGGAGTGAGGGGTTGCGGGAAATGTTTTTCTTCATAGGGGTGTTCTCCTTTAGAAAAGTGAAGTGGCGGGTCTCACGGTGAGACCCACCACTTCGGGTGAATAAATTATCAGGCACACTTTGCCAGAGCAAGGCGGTCGGGCTCCATGCCGTACATCTCTCCCACCTGCCGAACGGTGATGGCGGACTTGATCTTTTGATATAAACTCAAAATTTCTCCTTTGGTCAAAGGTTTTGGCACGGATCAATTTGATCCCTGCCATGTTCAAAGTCACCGGTGTTCCCCAAATGGGAACTTCGGTGAAGCCGGTCTCCCTTGCTGCCTCCCGACAGGAAATCTTTTTGGACTCTGTGTCGGCCCTATGCAGGGCGCTCGCTCCCCCGATGGGAGGTCTTGGCGGTCTGGGCAGTTCGGACAGGTCTGTCCAAATCGGCACTGTCGAAGTATGAGAGCGACGATGTGACCGACCTCAGCATTTATGCGGTGACAACGCTGGCTGAGTTCTATGGCGTGACCACGGACTACCTGTTGGGTGTGACAGAAAACAAAAAACGCCCAGATGCAGTCCTTTCGGACTTGCATCTGAGCGATGGTGCAGTGGACGTATTAAGGAACGGAAGATTTAATCATCGGCTGCTGTGCGAGCTGATCGTGCATGAGAATTTCCGGCGGTTCATGACCGATCTGGAGATCTATGTGGATGGATATGTCAGCGCAAACATTCAAAACCTCAATGCCGGTCTGGAAGCAACGCGGCAAATGCTGAAAAAGAAGTATGCAGCAGATGAAAATGATCTGTACATGAGCACCTTGAAGCTGGGGCAGATCGATGAAGATGAGTACTTTGGCCGGGTCTTGTATGATGAACTGGTGGATATCCTGAAGAACATCAAGACGGAACACTGCAAGGACAAGACCACTTCGGATGGTGCAATGGTCGATAACTTGATGAAGGAACTGGAGGATGCACAGAAACTTGAAGGGTCTGCGGATGAAAAGAAGATCCGAACAGCATTGAAGGCGATCGGCATCAACTACGATAAGCGGACAGAGGATGAAAGAAAGCTGATAAAGAAGATTCTTTATAAAACGGCAATGCTAAAACCGGGGACACTTGCAGGCAACCGGGGAAAGCACAGACGCTGATCATTTGCCCTGCGCCTTATAGGGGAAACGCTGCTGCGGCAGGAAGGAGAACGTACACCATTGGTTCCTCTGCAAGTCTGCGCTGAGTGGGCAAAGACCGTTAACTGCCACGCCTATCCGCGCATCCTTCTGCCACAGAACAGGTGCTTGCCGGAGCCTTTCGCAGCCCCTTTTCCGCGTCAGCCGGAACCAAGGTGTAACACACTAGACTTTGCAGGCAAAGTCGTGTGCCAAAGGGGTGCTGCCTCTCGCCTGTCGGCTCGGTCAGGTGCTTCAAAATGCGCTGCATTTTGAGGTCGCCACTGGCGACCCGCACCCCTTTGGAAACCCAAGAGAAACGCCCATCAACTGCGCTGCTCGTCCTCGGCCAGTGCGCTGATCCGCTTGCCCATGGCCTTGACCAGCGGAACGACGAGCGCATTCCCCATGGTGAAATAGCGCAGTCGTTCCGGCATCCCGGCTGTCCAATCATCCGGGAAGCCGTTGAGCCGTTCGCATTCGATGGGCGTTAGCGTACGCAGACGTTGGGTCTGTGGGTCTGCGACTACATGGGTGCTGCGGGAAACGGAGCCTTCGCTGGTGAGCATCGTGCGGGCAGGAAGGTCGGAACGATCGGGGAATGCCATGGAACCTTCCGAAAAGAAATAAGTAGAACCGTTTCTGCGGTGGCGGGTCTCCTGCACGGAGCGGAGCAGCTTAAATGCAAAACAGACCAAACCTATTTGTACGGTTTGGTCTGTTTTGTCATAAATTCAGAACGGAGAAAGATTCTGAAAAAGTGGGATCTGTCGGTAAAGATGAAAATCGGAAAGGGCGAAATCTGCTGCAGAGACGTCCTGACGGATAGAACTGCCGGTATAGCCCAGCACGGTACAGCCGGCGGCTTTTCCGGCACGGATGCCTGTGGGAGAATCCTCGATGACCAGACAATCGTCGGGGGCAAGCCCCAGAAGCTGCGCTGCTCGTAGATAAGGTTCCGGATCGGGCTTGCGCCGAGTGACCATGTCGCCACAGACCACCACATCGAACTGTGAGACCAGATGCAGGCGGTCGAGCGCGGTCAGAATGAGCTGTGACCGGGTAGAGGAGACTATGCCGGTGCGAATGCCCTGTGCGCGAAGCGCAGAGAGAAACTCCCGCAGACCGGGCTGTGTGTGCAGGTCGGCACCGTTTTCGTAGTAGTTGCCGTGGCGTGTGCGTTCGGCCTGTAGCTGCTCCAGAGTGACCGGCGTTTCTGCTCGCTTCAGCAGTGCCTCAAGTAGAGAGGGATCATTGATGCCCACCAGTGCACTCCGATCCTCTTCGGTCAGCCGGACCCCGAAATGCGCAAGAGCAGAGGCAAGATAGTCGGCGTTCCGTTCCTCGGTATCGGCGATCACGCCGTCAAAGTCAAAGAGGACGCATCGGATCGGCATAAAAAGCTCCTTTTCACTCTGCGAGGATCTTGCGTGCACGCTCCTGAATGTCGGCGATCTGAGCAGCGGTCAGGTCGGCAAAGTCGCTGTTTTCCATAGAGCAGTTGGAGTCCTGCACATAGATCACCTTGGTATCTTTCTGCGTGATGGAGTAGAACCAGCACTCAGCGGGAACATTGTATACCTTGCCCTGCTTCATGGGGGTCAGCTCGATATTCTTGAAGCTGCCGTCCTCGCGCTCGGCGGTGATGAGGATTGCCTTACCAGCGGCAAGGATGAACTGCTCGTCGGTGGAGTGATGAACCTCCAGATGAGCGATGCCGGCAATGTCGTTGTCAGGCTTCCAGTTCTTGATGCAAACCAGCCATTTGGGGTTCTTATAAACGCAGAGGATGCCTTCCGCGTTGTTTTCATACTGATCAGGTTTCATGAAAATGCCTCCTGTTTATTTTACAGTTCGGTGCGTCCCACGATGGGGGTTCCGTAGCCGAATGCGCCTTCCTTGGCGCACATTTTTGCAGCAAATGCTGCGCCGATCTGCATGGCTTCCTGCAGATGCGCGGCGTTTTCTTCTTCGGTGCCTTCCAGCAGAGCGCCGCTCTTGGAAGACTTCAGCAGCGAGCAGAGGAAAGCAGCAAAGTAGGAGTCGCCGGCGCCCATGGTATCAATGACGTCATCTGCGTGCACGGCGGAGGCGTAGTAGGTCTTGCCGTTGTACAGCACATAGGAGCCGTCCTCACCGATGGTGCCCAGCACGATGGAAACGCCGTGGTCGGCGGCCTTCTGCATCTCGCGGGCGCGGTCCTCGGCACTCAGGTGTGCGCAGGACAGGATGGCCACGGTGACATAGGGGCAGACCTTTTCCAGATAGGCGTCGGTCCATCGGGTGGAAAAGTCATAGGCGATGGGCACGCCGGCCGTGTGCAGGAAGGGAAGATCCTCTTCGATATAGCTGTTGAGGTTGGTGTAGATCAGGTTGAAGCCTTTGATGTACTCCAGATCTTCCTGCGTGAAGTCGAAGCTGTGCTCTTTGGCGACGCCGCCCTTGTTGGAGCCAAGAAAGACGCGGTCGTTGCCCTTGAGCGTGACCATGGCAAAGCCGTTTTCGCCCTCAAAATGGCGGCAGTGGCTGATGTCGATGCCCAGCTCGTGCAGGATCTTCTGGTTGTAGGCGGCGACCTCATCGCTGCCAAACTTGCCCAGATAAGCGGAAGGCACACCGTTTGCTGCGGCATAGGCGCAGGTGTTAACGCACTGGCCGCCGGGGTACATCTTCCCACGGGAAAGGTATTTGTCACACACATTATCGCCGATGGCGATGATCTTCACTGCGCTCATCGTATCAGATCCTTTCCGTCTGTATCAGTATGCGACCTTCCACATATAGCGGCGGGTGGTCAGCGGATGCTGGCGGGTCTCAGCGAGGGCGTGGTTGTAGATGGGATAGACATTGTTGAACAGAGAGTGGTTGAAGTAGTCCACGACAGCGGGATCGATGACCGACAGGCCCAGCTCCTTGGCGTCCAGCACCTCGATGCGCTTTGCATAGGTGTGCAGGAACTTGAGGCAGCGTTCGTCCAACTCACGAGTAGAACCCTCGGACACCTGAATGACGAAGGGGGTGTTGGCGTCGGTGACCTCGAAGGGGCCATGGAAGAACTCACCGGTGTGGATGGTGCCGGAGTGGATCCACTGCATCTCCATGAAGATGCAGATGCTCTCCATGTAAGCAGCACCGTAGCCTGCGCCGCTGCCCATGGTGTAGATGACGGAGTCGTTCTTGTACTCCTCGGCAAAGTCCAGAGCGCGCTGGGCCACATGAGCGCGGGCCTTGCGGATCACGGTGGTGATCATGCCGGCACCCTGCTGGAACTTATCGTAGTTGCTGTAGCCCTCGGTCTGATTCAGCAGCTCCACGGCGACCTGCAGGGCGCACATGGTCTTTTCACCGGCGTAGTCGATGTCACCAGCGAGGTGATCCGAGCTGGCGTCGAAGGAGTAATGGATGATGTAATCGCCGAACTCGATGATCTCAGACTCTTCCAGCCAAGTCAGGATGATGACAGCGGCGCCCATCTCCTTGCCCAGCTTTGCAGCGGCAATGGTCTCGGGAGTGTTGCCCTTGTGGCAGGCAAGGCAGATGATGGAGTTCTTGCCGAAATCGCGGGGCGTGCTGTGGACGAACTCGTTGCTGCTCACCCAGCCGGACTTCAGCGTCAGGCTCTCGCGCTCCATAAAGGTCTTTGCAGGGTACAGAGCACCCAGAGAGCCGCCGCAGCCCACGAAATAGATGTTCTTGACGCCGCCCTCGTCCTTCTTGTTCTCCAGAATTTCAGCGACGATGGCCTTGATGTCAGTGTACTTGTAATGCATTGTATTACCCTCCTGCATTTCATATTAAGCTGTCTCGATTCCTTCCGGTGGTTTCCGGAGGAACTTTCCTTGCCATGATGATAATACAAAGCAATACAAATGTCAATACCGAAAATAGGACAAAAAAATTGTGCATTTCTTACAAGGAACGAAACGAAATGTGGCTGGCTTCCTATATAAATAGGGGGCGCTGGAAAACGGCCCTGCACAGATGCAAGGGAGAAAAAATTTGTTTTTCCTCTTTACGCACGGATAAAACTTATATATAATAAGTTTGTATTGTAACATATTTGCGGGGCGCGCAAAAGAGCAAATTGAAAATAAACCGTATTTCGTGATAAAAATAAGAACGGGAGAATATACCATGAGTTTGGATAATACAATTTCAACGCCGCTGTTTCAACAGCTCGCCGCAACACTGCGTGCGGCTATTGATGCGGGCGAGTATCCCCCGGGCAGCCGACTGCCAACGGAAAATGAACTCTGCGAGCGCTATTCGGTCAGCCGCGTCACGGTGCGTAAAGCACTGGATGAACTGTCTCAGGGAGAATTTCTGGTGCGCAAGCCCGGCAAGGGCACGTTTGTTGCGGAAAAGAAGATCCAGCGAAAGCTGGATGGCGTGCTGAGCTACACCAATATGTGCCATATGATGGGATACCAGCCCGGCGCAAAGACGATCAAGATCGCACTGGAACAGCCCACGGAGGAAGAACGGGGGCAGCTCGGGCTGAAAAAGGACGAACAGATGTTGGTTGTGGAGCGCCTGCGCCTTGCGGACGGCAGACCGATGCTGTTGGAAACCTGCAAATTTCCGGAGAGCTTTTTCTTTCTGTTCAATGCAGATCTGACCAATGCCTCTCTGTATGAGACGATCCGAAAGGAAACAGGCATTGTATTCACACACTCAGATAAAGTCCTTGAGATCGTGTTTGCGAACCATCAGGAGGCCAAGTATCTGGATGTGGTAAAGGGCTACCCGCTGCTGTCCATCAAGAGCGTGGTGCACGATAAGAGCGGAGAGAACTGCTATCTGAGCCGTCAGCTCTGCATCGCGGATAAGTTTAAGCTCATGGTCTGAGCTGTCAAAGATGAGTACAACAAAAAGGCGCACCTAGGTATAAAAATAAAAAGAGAGCGTCCCTGAAGCAGAATTTCAAGGGCGCTCTCTTTTTGTATTATAGAAGTAAGAGACAAAACGGGAGCAAATGAGGACAGAAGGATACAATAATTTGGCAGTGATTCACAAAACAAGAACACGTTGATAGGATGTTTTGACGAAAATGCTTGAATGCTGTTGACAAGGCGGTGTTTGCATTGTATTATTGCACCATGATACAAAACAATACATTGACGATGACGGGAAGCCCTCCCGGTGTTCGGTGATGTATTGCGGCGTGATTTGATGCAGGCGCGCAGCATTCGATCAAAATTGAACATTCACCCGAAGTTATGCCTGAAGGAGGTATATTTCATGTTTTGGATCGAGCTACTCATCGTTCTGGTGATGATCTTCATCGGAACCCGCAAGGGCGGACCTTTCATGGCACTTGCCGGCGGTATCGGCATGTTTATCCTGACGTTCTTCCTGCACGTTTCCCCTTCTGACCCTCCCATCACCGTCATCCGCATCATGATCGCGGTTATTCTGGCGGCATCTGCAATGCAGGCTGCGGGCGGTCTGGACTACATGGTCCGGCTTGCCGAGAAGATCCTGCGGAAACACCCGGAGCACATCACCGTCCTTGCTCCGGTCATCGCTTACATTTTCACCTTTATGTGCGGCACCGGCCACATCGTTTACAGCCTGCTGCCGGTCATCAATGAGATCGCCATGGATACGGGCATCCGGCCGGAGCGCCCCATCTCGGCTACCGTCGTCGCATCCCAGAATGCCATCACCGCCTGCCCCATCTCTGCGGCTACGGCAGGCATCCTCGGTCTGATGGTCTCCTACGGCAACATCAACCTGTTCAATCTGCTGCTGGTCTGTGTGCCCGCAACGCTGCTTGGCTCTGTGGCGGCAGGCATCTCTGTGCTGCACCACGGCAAGGAACTGAGCGAAGATCCGGAGTATCTGGAGCGCGTCAAGCAGGGCCTTGTCAAGGATTACAAGCAGAATAAGGCAGAAGAGAAGCCCGTTACCGGCAAGGCAAAGACTGCCGTGGTGATCTTCCTGGTCGCAATGCTGGCGATCGTTACCTTCGGTGCAGTTTCCGCTCTGCGTCCCACCTTTGCAGATGGCTCCCAGATGGGCATGACCACCATCATTGAGATCTTCATGATGCTGGGTGCAGCCCTCATCGTTCTGGTCTGCAAGTTCAACAGCAGTACCATGCTGGATCAGCCTGTTTTCAAGACCGGTATGTTCGCCGTGGTGCTCGCCTACGGTCTGTGCTGGATGGTCAACACCTTCATCGGCGATCAGGCCTCCTACATCTCCGATACCATGGGCGCAATCGCAAACCAGTATCCTTGGGTCTACATCATTGCCGTGTTCATTGTCGCAGCGATCACCACCAGTCAGGCTTCCACGACCATGATCATGGTCCCCATCGGCATGGCCCTGAATCTGCCCGTCTATATCATCATCGCAGGCTGGGTGGCATGCAATGCCAACTATGTGATCCCTGCCTCCGGCCAGTGTGTCGCCGCCATCGGCTTTGACTCTGCCGGAACCACCAAGATCGGCAAATATGTGCTGAATCACAGCTATATGCTGCCCGGTCTGGTCATGTCTGTGGTGACGATCGTGGCTGCCTTCGCTCTGGGCATGCTCGTATTCTGACGCGATCCCCCCCCATTCGACATATACATCTTTCTCCGGAAAGCAGCTACGCCCGGTCCCTCTGAGCCGCACACTGATGTGGACAGGCGGCCGGGCATAGTTGTTTCCTGACAAACTCCGTCAGTCATTGTAAAGGAGATCTTCGTATGAAATTTGCACCGATGAATTACCACTATCTGCGCTACCCGCTCACAAAGTTTCTGGATAAAGTGGAGCGCTCTCCCTTCGACAGCATCGACCTGTACTGCTCGGCACCGCAGCTGAACCTGTTTGACCATCCCCTCTCCCATCTGCTGGAGCTGGATGGGGAGCTGCGCCGCCGCCATCTGTCGGTCGCGGCAATGACCCCGGAAAACTGTGTCTATCCCGTCAACTTCTGCACACAGGACCGGATCACCCGGGAATCCAGCCTGCGGTACTATCAGCGTGCCATCGACACGGCAGAGTTTCTGGGCTGTCCCCGGGTGCAGATCAGCACCGGCTTCGGGTACTTTGATGCTCCTCGGGAGGAGGCGTGGAACAACTGCCGGGAATCTATGGCACAGCTCGCCGCCTACGCAGAACGCAAGCACGTCACCCTGCTGCTGGAAGAGCTGAAAAACACGACCACGAATGTCCTCATCACCAGCAGGGATATTGCAAAGATGCTGGATGAGATCGACTCTCCGGCCGTCGTGGGCATGGTGGATATGGATCAGATGACGTATGCCGGCGAGACGGTGGCGGATTACTTTGCAAATCTGGGCAGCCGGATGCAGTATGTCCATTTCAACGACCGGGGACATACGGTGCCCGGAGATGGAGATTTCCCCATGAAGGACTACTACGAGCAGATCAAAGCGCAGGGCTATGACGGCTGCTGCTCCTTTGAGATCTGCGACCGGCGCTACTACATCGACCCGGACAAGGCCATTGACGATACCGTGGCGTGGATGCGCGCCAACACGCACGAACTGGATTGAAACGGAAGGATATAAAGGAGAGCAGTACCATGTGGACTCAGGAAATGTTTGGAGTTGAAAAACCGATCATCGCGCTTTTGCATCTGGATGCCCTGCCCGGCGACCCGGGCTACTGCGGCAGCATGGACACCGTGCTGGAGCACGCCCGGCAGGATCTCATGGCGCTGCAGAACGGCGGCGTGGACGGAATTCTGTTTGCCAATGAATTCAGCCTGCCCTACCAGCCGGTGGCGGATGTGGCAGTGATCTCGGCGATGGCCTATATCATCGGCGCTCTGCGCCCGCTGATCCGGGTGCCTTACGGCGTCAATGTGGTCAAGAATCCGATCGCGACCATCGACCTTGCCGCTGCCACCGGCGCAAGATTTGCCCGGAGCTGCTTCTCGGGCGCATACATGGGAGAATATGGCCTTTATACCTCCAACAGCGGTGAGGCAGTCCGCCACCGCAAGGCGCTGGAGATCCCGGATATGAAGCTGCTGTTTAAAGTGAACCCCGAGGCAGACAGCTATCTGGTGCAGCGGGATATTCAGGTGGTGGCAAAGTCTATCATGTTCGGCGGCTTTGCAGACGGCTTGTGTGTGTCCGGCGCTTCTGCCGGCAGCGAGCCGGATGATTCCATCCTGAACAAGGTCTACGAGGTGGCGAAGCCCCGTAATGTGCCGGTGTTCTGCAATACCGGCTGCCGCCACGAGAATGTGAGAGAGAAGCTGAAATACTGCGACGCCGTCTGCATGGGCACTGCGTTCAAGAAGGACGGCGTGTTCAACGGGCGTGTGGACGAGGAGCGGGTGCGCAGCTTTATGGAGATCGTGTACGATATCCGCGCCCGGCTGTAAGAAAGGAGAGCGGGATGGAACGCTATTTTCTGGGCATCGACATCGGTACCTTTGAGTCCCGCGGCATCCTGATCGACGAAAGCTTCCGGGTGGCGGCGGATGCCTCGGTGCCCCATGGGATGGACAACCCGCAGCCCGGGTGGTTCGAGCAGGATGCCGAGGCGGTCTGGTGGGGCGACCTGTGCAAATTGTGCCGGACCCTGATAAAACAGAGCGGAATCCGGCCGGAGCAGATCGCCTGCGTGGGCACCAGTGCATTGGGCACCGACTGCCTGCCGGTGGACGAACAGGGCCGCCCGCTGCGCCCGGCCATCCTCTACGGCATCGACGCCCGCGCGTCAGAGGAAGCGGCGTGGCTGACAGAGCATTACGGACAGGCGCGGGTGCAGGAGCTGTTCGGCCATCCCATCTGCTCCGGCGACACGGCCACAAAGATCCTCTGGCTGCGGCGGCATGAGCCGGAGATCTACGCAAAGACGGCCTATTTCCTCACGGGCAGCTCCTTTTTGACGGCGCGCCTGACTGGGAAATATGTCATCGATCAGTTCCTTGCCAAAGGCTCGTTCCGACCGCTGTACCAAGCGGACGGCAGTGTGAACGAGGCAGAGTGCGGGCTGTACTGCCGCCCGGACCAGATCGCGGCGTGTGCATGGTCCACAGACATCGTGGGCACGGTCACACCGGAGGCTGCGGCACAGACCGGCCTTGCCGCGGGAACGCCGGTCATTACCGGTACCGGCGACTCCACGGCAGAGGCCATCAGCGTGGGTCTGGTGGAACCGGGCACGGCCTTTTTTCAGTATGGCTCCTCGATGTTCTATTACTATTGTACGGATCGCTTCGTGGGCAGCTATGTTTCGCCGCAGGGCAACGGCACCCTCAAGGGCGGGAAGGCGTTCACTGTGCCGGGCACCTATTGTCTGGGCGACGGCACCAATGCGGCGGGCACATTGACCCGCTGGGTGCGTGACCTGCTGTACAGCAAAGAGCTGGACGCCGAAAAGCAGGGCGGCGAAAATGCCTACGCAGTCATGGCGCGGGAGGCGGCTGCTGTGCCGCCGGGCAGCGACGGTCTGATCATGCTGCCGTATATCTACGGTGAGCGAAGCCCTCTGCAGGACGCAGAGGCCACCGGAATGCTCTTCGGGCTGAAGGGGACGCATGGGCGGGCGCAAATCAACCGCGCTGCACTGGAAGCCGTAGGCTATTCCACCTATCAGCATCTGCTGTTGTTTGAGGAGCTGGGGGTGCCGCCCCGGCGGATCATCACAGCGGGCGGTGGCACGAAAAACGCTGCATGGATGCAGATCATCTGCGACATGGCGGGAATGCCGCTGACCATTCCGGAACCGTTCCAGTGCTCCAGCTACGGAGACGCCATGCTGGCGGCACTGGGCATCGGTGCGCTGGAAAGTTTTGCCGCCCTGTGCGCCGCTCTGCCGCAGGGCAGGATCTTGCAGCCGGACCGGAAAAATCATGAATTTTATCAGGAGCATTACCCGATTTTCCGGGATCTCTATCTGGAAAATCGGGACAGGATGCACAGAATGCAAAAATAAGGAGGAGACTGTCCTATGGTCATTGATACTCATATCCATCCGGCACTGTTTGCACCGATCTGTGAGGATCAGGAGCGCTTTCGCCGCCGCTGTGATGCCATGAATTATCATCTGATGAAGCCCTCCGACATGGCGCTGCTGCGCAAGCAGTATGCGCTTGCAGACATCGGACGGGTGGTGCTGCTGCCGGAGGACTGCTCTGTGGAGTCGGGTATGGTGGAGATCTCCAACGATGAGATCGCAAAGCTGGTGGCGCTGGATGCACAGTTCTATATCGGTATGGCAGCGGTGGACCCCCGCCGCCCCGATGCGGTGCAGGAGCTGGAACGTGCCTTTGCTGAGCTGGGGCTGGCCGGACTTGCGGTGAACACCGCACGGCTCAAGATGTACCCCATGGACGAGCGCCTTGTGCCGCTGTATGATCTGTGCCGCAAATACCACAAGCCGATCATCTTCCACGCCGGATTCTGTCTGGAAAATAACGCGCTGGCAAAGTATGCCCGCCCGATGGAATTTGAGGAGGTGGCGCTGCGCTGGCCGGAGATCAACCTCTGCCTTGCTCATTTCGGCTGGCCGTGGGTGCCGGAGACGGCGGCTCTGCTGCTCAAGTATCCCAATCTCTACGCAAACACTGCACTGATGAACTTTGATGGTCCCTACCAGCTGTTTGCCAAAGTGTTCAAGCAGGACATGGGCGAATACTGGCTGGATCATAATCTGGCCGATAAGGTCATGTTCGGTTCGGACTCGCCCCGCATTCGCCCGGTGCGCAGCAAGCGGGGAATGGACAGCGTGGAGATGCTGCCCGAGACGAGGGAAAAGATCTACTGGAAAAATGCAATGCGCTTTTTTGGATGGGAGGGCCAGAACAAATGAGATTTGAGCTGAAGGAAGTAAGCATCTGCGCAGACAAGGAGTTTGAGCTGATCCGCATCACCGACCCGGTGCGTGAATTTGTGGAACAGACCGGAGTAAAGAACGGCGTCGTCTATGTCATCACGGAGCACACGACCACCGGCATCATGGTGAACGAGAGCCTGCCCTGCGTGGAAAAGGATATTATGGAGACGCTGGACCGGATCGCGCCGGAAAACTATCCTTACCATCACAACCACTATCTGCCCACCTACGGCACCATCGGCGGCAATGCACCCGGCCATCTCAAGAGCCTGCTCACGGGGAACCACTGCGTTTTTCCGATCGCAGAGGGCAAGATCAAGCTGGGCAGCGCAGCGGATATTTATTTCTGCGAGTACGATGGCATCAAAAACCGCAAATATATGATCTACGTCATGGGCGAGTAAGGGGGCTGCGGAATGAAAAAAGCAATCGCAATGGCAGACAACTGCATTGATGTCTACTACCGGATGGACCGGTACTATCTGACAGGCAACAGCATCGACTTCGCCCTCAACTACAAGGCGCAGGGCGGCGATGTGACCGAAATGACCGTGCTGGGCAACGATGTCTTTGCGGATGCGCTGGTGGAGCGGCTGAAGCAGCGCGATATTCCGCTGCGGGTGCTCAAAAGGATCGACCGCCCCACCGGTATGGCAAAGATGGACCTCGTAGACGGGGACAAAAAGCATCTGGAATTTCACGGCAACGCCATGGAGGAAATCGAGCTTTCCGCGGAGGATATGGAATTTGTCAAGGGCTTTGACATCGTGTATGCAGAGCGCTGGGCAAAGGCAGAGCGCTATATCGCTGCTCTGCGCCAGCCGGGGCAGATCTGGGTCTACGACTTTTCGAAACGACTGGAGCAGCCCTCCAACGACGCGCTTCTCCCCTATCTGGATTACGCCTTTTTCTCCTACGACAAGGATGATGACTATATCCGGGAATTTATGCGCCGCACGAAAGCGAAGGGCGCAGGCTGTGTGATCGCCATGCTGGGCGAGCATGGAAGCCTTGCCTACGATGGACAGAGATTCTATCATCAGGCGGCGGAAAACGTGCCGGTGGTAAATACGGTGGGAGCAGGCGATTCTTATATTGCGGCATTCACCTACGGCGTGAGCCTTGGGGAGAGCATCCCGCAGTGCATGGCACGGGGCAAGGCCCTCGCGACCCGGATCGTGCAGCAGTTTGAGCCTTATTTACAGGAAAAGGAGCAATAACGATGGAACTTTCACAGTTGTGTGCAGCAAATTATCATTACAAGCGCTATACGTTGGATTATTTTCTGGAATCTGCCGAGCGGCTGGGCTATCAGTCTATCGAACTGTGGGCATCCGGCCCCCACCTCCATCTGGAGGATTTCGACGCTGCACGTCTGGCTGAGCTGAACCGCAAGATCAAGGCACATCATCTTGCTCTGCGCTGCTTTACGCCGGAGCAGTGCGTGTATGCCATCAGCGTTTCTCATCCGGATAAGGTCTATCGGGACCGCACCGTGGACTTTTTCAACCAGCACATCGAAGCGGCCGTGCAGCTGGACTGCGACCACATGGTGGTATCTACCGGCTTTGCTTATCTGGATGTGGATGCAGAGGACGCTTTTGGCTGGTGTGCAGAGGCAATGGGACGCATTGCTCGCAAGGCAGAGCAGGAGGGTGTGACGCTGGCGGTAGAGCCTTTTACCAAGTACACCACCCACATCTGCAATGAAGCAAGCCAGCTGCGCCGTCTGCTGCGCGCGGTCAACAGCCCGCGCCTTATGGGCTTGGCGGATACAGATGTCATCGCCACGACGGCGGTGGATACCTTCTCCACCTTCCTTGATGTGATCGGCCCGGAGAATCTGGGACACGTCCATTTTGTGGACGGCAACCCCGGCGGGCATCTGGTGCCCGGCGATGGTGTTTTGGATCTGGACGGGGCGCTGGAAAAGCTCAAGGCAATCCATTACACTGGTGCACTGGGTCTGGAGGTGCTGGACCGCCGTTATGTCTTTACCCCCGAGGCAGCGATGAAGCAGGCGATGGACTGGTACAAGGAAAGGATATAAACGCGCGCCGCGCGATTAGCCTTTTGCCGCGCGTTTTTACGGCTCAATCTTCCAGCCTGCCATGGTCACATCCAAGCGACAGGTAGTGCCCCATCTCCCCTCTCAGCACCATCTGTGCGTACTCCAATGGCTTATTATACAGCAGCCAGTCCAGCTCTGCCCGCTGCGCTGGGGTATGGCCGTACTCGTCCTCCACGGCAATGCAGTCGATGGCAAGAGTGATGCCATCCTCGAACCGGGCTTCCACCCGGTTGGTGTCCATGTTGTAGCGGCAGGAAAGCAATTTCGTCATAGTCGTATCCTCCAAGACTTGATTTATGATGTGCGGTCGCTCGAACCAATGCCGTCAAGTCGTTGTCGGATAAGTCGATTTTTCATTTGTCTGAGAGTAAGTGCACGGTTTCTGCACGGTTTTTGCACGGTGGGTGTTATCCATGTCCGATGATGTAGGGCGCTGCATTGCATTGCAATCAGCGCCCTTTTTTGCATCAGGTGAGCAGGGTCAAGCGGAGCTTTGCCTTCATTTCCGGGTCGGCATCCTTGAGCAACTCCAAAAGAGCCGTCATGGAGATGGTGGGTTCGCCTGCGGCGGGTACAGCCTGCGGGTTGGGGGCGTCGGGCTTGGCATAGAAGTCGCTTTCAAACTTAATCAGCCGGAACCAAGGTGTAACACACTGGACTTTGCAAGCAAAGTCGTGTGCCAAAGGGGTGCTGCCTCTCGCCTGTCGGCTCGGTCAGGTGCTTCAAAATGCACTGCATTTTGAGGTCGCCACTGGCGACCCGCACCCCTTTGGAAATCCAAGAGAAACGCCCATCAACTGCGCTGCTCGTCCTCGGCCAGTGCGCTGATCCGCTTGACCATGGGGTGCTGCAGAAACTTCTGCTTATTTACAGTATACCTCGTGCGTGCTATACTAAAATCAGTACCCTTTTCACGCATCGTTTTTGCGAAACAGTTGTTTTTTAAGAGAGAGTGACCTTATGAACAAAAAGATTACGATCCGTGATGTGGCACAGGCAGCGGGCGTTTCCATCAGCACGGTCCATCAGGCACTGAACGACAAGCCTGGCGTCAGTGAGGTCACCAGGGAGCATATCCGGAGGATTGCGGATGATCTGGGCTACCGGCCCAATAAAATGGCTTCCGGCCTGAAACGCCGCACCCAGCGTGTAGCAGTGCTTCTGCCGGATGAGGTGGGCCGAAACCGCTTTTATTATCCGCCTTTGTGGCAGGGTGTGCGAGACTACTTGAAAAACTCTGAAGATCTGAACGTGGAGTGTACCGAGTTCAGTTTTCCCAATGAGATCGACCCTTCCCACTCCCGCGGAGTGGAAGAGGTGCGCGCTCTGCTGGCCGAGGACAAACTGGACGGCCTGCTGACAGTGGGTCACATGGAAGCTATGACAATGCAGGAGTGGCAGCATGCCCGGGATGCCGGTGTGGCGGTGGTGCAGGTGGGGTTTAGAAACCCGAAGATCGCACCGCTGTGCAGCGTGCAGCCCGACTATGAGGTCATTGGACGGACGATGGCGGAGCTGATTTTCAGCCATATCCCCTCTTTCGGCAGTGTGGTGCTCTGTGCCGGAAATCCCAAATGGGAGCAACATGCCCGCATCGTGCAGGGGTTTGAAGATTATATGCAGGAGAACGGTGCGCAGAACCGCATTTATCTGGACAATTCCTGCGGCATCGGCTCAGAGGCACAGAGGAACATCCTGAATCTGCTGGAAAAGCCGGATGTTGCGGCCTGCTGCAGTGTGCTGTCGCAGGGGAGCGTGATGCTCGTGCAGGGGCTGCAGCAGTGCGGCAAAGCGGGTAAAGTGTTCGCGGTGGGCAGCGACGTATTCGAAGAAAATCTGGACGCTCTGCGGAACAGAATCCTGGACAATATCGTGCAGAAAAACCCTTACGCTCAAGGGTATCTTGGCATCAAAGCACTGGTGGAATATCTCGTGCAGGGCAAGGCTCCGGAACAGCGCACCATTTACGTGGGCTCTGAAGTGGTGTTCCGCAGCAACGCTGTGATGTATGACCGGGACAATTTCCGGGGGCTGCTGCTCTGAAAATAAAAAACATGAAAAAGGCGGACTGGTTTCCAATCAGTCCGCCTTTTTCGTGTAAATGGAGAAGTAAAAAGAGCAAGAAGTAAATGTCAAAAAGTCAGTGGGATCAGCCCTTGTACTCGAGCTTGCGGTAGCTGCGGCAGCTCTTCTCGATCAGATCCCAATCCAGTTCGGCACCCACGCCCGGACCCTGCGGCACATGGATGATGCCATGTTCGTCAATGGGCAGTTTGCCCTTCATGGGCAGGGTGTAGTTTTCTTCCGGTACGAAGTACTCGAAGTACTCACAGTTCTTGATGGCGCAGCTGACATGCAGGTTGACAAGATCCATGTAGTTCATGGTGGTGGTGTGGATCTCGCAGTTCAGGCCGAATGCTTCTGCCAGATGTGCGATCTTCAGCGTGCCGGTGATGCCGTCCTTCCAACTGACATCCGCGCGGACGATATCGGCAGCGTGCTGAGCAATGACCTGCGCCACACCCCAGTGGCAGCCGCGGGTGGTCTCGGTGGCAGCGATAGGGATATCCAGTGTGCGGCACAGCTCGGTGTATTTATACAGCTCAAAGTCGCGGAAGGGCTCTTCGAACCACTTATAATTCAGCCTTTCCAGCTGACGCCCCACGGTGACGGCTTCGTTGATGGTATAGTCGCCCACGGGGTCGGTCATCAGCAGGTAGTCGGGGCCGACAGCATCGCGGATGGCCTGATGCACTTCCATATCAAAGCTGACCGGCCCGCCCGGATGGGCTTTGTAGCCGGGAATGCCTTTGCTCTGGTAGTAGAGAGCCTCGTCCACATACTCCTTAACAGTGCCGTGGAAGTTTCCGCTGGCATAGACCGGCAGGCTGTCGCGGCAAGCGCCGATGTACTTATAAAGAGGAAGCCCGGCTTCCTTGGCACAGATATCCCACAAGGCTACATCCACGGGGCCGGGCAGGAACACGGGAAAGAATGCCTCATGACGGTCGATGGTCCACAGTTCCTGGAAGATGGCCTCACGGTCATGGGGGTCACGTCCCAGAACAACAGGGCCGATGCTCTCCTGTAAGTAAGCTTCGCTCACAGCGCCGCTGCGGGCTGCCATGCAGGTGGCAACGCCCTCAATGCCGGTGTCGGTGGTCAGTTTGATGGCGATGACATCCCAGCCCATTTTGGCACCGCCCTGACGCTTTTCGTCAAACAGGCAGCGGCCGCGCTCGACCCACCATGTCTCGAACTTGGTAATGATCATAAAAATGCTCCTCTCGTTGATCGTGTTAAAGGAATTGGCTGCTTGATAACCGGAACTTTACTTTGCGGAAAAGGATCTTTAACGGAAATACGTCAATAAAATATAACCGAAACGTTTTGCTTGATTATAATGCAAAATTACATAAAAGTAAAGAGATTACAGAATTTTGGTTGAAAAATCGTCACACTGCAAAAACGATTTGGTCAAAAACTATGATATATGACAAAAATATATCCGAAACAGACGAAAAAATTGAAAAATATTGACCTTGCGCACAAGACGTGCTAAAATGTTGCCAAAGAAAGCTACAAAAACGTTTTTGTGGCAAGGAGCAGGCGGGACACGAAGACGCTGCCCCGAACACGTATCCGACACACGATGCCAAGAAAAAAGGAGATTTCTTATGAAAAAAGCAATTTCTCGTCGTGACTTCCTGAAGGTTGTGGGCGTTTCTGCCGCAGCGCTGGGCATGACCGCATGCGGCGGTTCTTCCGCTTCCACCTCTACTTCCACCGCAGCTTCCTCCACTGCCTCTTCTGCAGCAGCAGGTGCAGGCGAGGGCGGCTCCGGCAATGACTACAAGCTGACATGGAACGAGGTCAACGGCGAGGACTACGGCGCAACCGTTGGCGCACACACCTTTGCTGAGAAGATCGAAGAGCTGTCCGGCGGTCACATCACCATTGACCTGTACATCAACGGCACGCTGGGTTCCGAGGCTGAGTCCATGCAGGGCATCCAGATGGGTACTCTGGATATCTTCCGCGGCAACGCTTCTTCTCTGCCCAACTACGGCGCTGAACTGATCGGCACCACCGGCCTGCCGTATGTCTTTAAGGATATGGCACAGTTTGAGGATGTGGCTGAGAGCAGTCTGGGCGACGAGCTGCTGCAGAGCGTGGAAGATGCCAACTGCGGTTATGTTGCTCTTGGCTGGCTGGTCGAAGGTCCTCGCAGCCTGTTCATCACCCCGAAGGTCTACGAGCGTCTGGGCAAGCCCACCGACTTCACGCTGGACAAGATGAAGGGCCTGAAGGTCCGCGTGCCCGAGACTGACCTGATGATCAGCACCATGGATGCTCTGGGCGCTTCCGCCACCGCAATCGCTTACTCTGAGCTGTACACCTCTCTGCAGTCCGGCGTCGTCGATGCTGCTGAGAACGGCGTTACCTCTTACATGAGCAACAGCTTCAACGAAGTTGCCCCCTACTTCATCACCGATGCACACACCTTTGGCTGCGGCGTCATCCTGATGAACGCTGACAAGTGGAACGGCTTCAACGATGCCGAGAAGGGCTGGATCAAGGAAGCAGCTCTGGCTGCACGTTCCGCCTGCTACGAGTACAACCAGAAGCAGGAGCAGGCCTGCTTCGATTCCTTCGCCGACAAGGGCATCACCAAGCTGGAGGTTTCCGATATCGAAAAGTGGCAGGAGGCCTGCGCACCTCTGTATGAAAAGCAGAGCACCGACGCTCAGGACATCATCGCTAAGATCCAGGGCGGCAACTACTGATCCCTGCCGAGACGTTTTGACGAACCAATAAAGGACGAACGTTCCCCACGGCTGGCAGCGGTCGTGGGGAATTTTAGAAAAACGAACAATCAAGGAGCCGATTATGGACAAATTCAGAGCCGTATGGGAAAAGATCGACGCCGTGCTGTTCCAGCTTCTGCGCCATGTCTGCGCAGTGATCCTGGGAGCTCTGGTAGCGGTGGTCTTTTACATCTTCTTCGGACGTTATGTGATGCATAACTCTCCCATGTGGGGCGAGCCGTTCTCCCTGCTGTGTCTGGTATGGCTGAGCCTGCTGGGCAGTGTGCTGGTGGTGCGCAAGAACGAGCATCTGGCCGTTACCATGTTTGACGAAAAGCTGGGCAAGACTGGTGTGTTCGTCACCGATATCCTGTCCGCTGTGTGTGTGGTGGGCTTCTCCATCTTCCTGATCGTGTACGGCATCAAGCTGGCACAGTCGGGCGCAAGCAACAACATGGCCGGCATCAATGTGCCCTATGCCTTTATGTACAGTGCACTGCCTGTGACCGGCGTACTGAACATCTTCGCTGTTCTGGGCCACTGGGTGATGGGTCGAAAGGAGAAAAAGTAAATGTCTACTGCAACGATCGCAACCATCCTGCTGCTGGGTGTGTTCCTGGTGCTGGTTTTCCTCCGAGTGCCCGTGGTATATGCCATTGGTGTGGCTTCTCTGCTGGATTTCTTCTATCTGGGCATCAACCCCATGCAGATGGCTCTGAAATTTGTCAGCAATCTGAACTCCTATACGCTGCTGGCGGTGCCCTTCTTCATCCTGATGGGTGAATTGATGAGCGCGGGCGGTATCACCGATACCCTGATCGCTTTCTCAAAGGAACTTGTCGGCTGGATGCATGGCGGTGCTGCCATGGTCAACGTGGTGGCCTCCTTCTTCTTCGGCGGCATCTCCGGCTCTTCTTCCGCCGACTGTGCCTCTCTGGGCCCCATCGAGATCAAGATGATGGAAGAGCAGGGCTATGACCGCGAGTTCTCCACCTGCCTGACCATGGCATCCTCCGTTGAAGGCATTCTGGTTCCCCCCTCTCAGAACATGGTCATCTTCACTCTGGCTGCTGCCGGCGTCACCACCGTTTCCATCGGCCAGCTGTTCGTGGCCGGCTACATGCCCGGCGCTGTGTTGAGCATCGTGCTGATGATCTACTCCTACTACTACTCCAAGAAGATGGACATCCCGGTCACCGGCAAGTTCAACCTGAAGAACTGCATCAAGGCGTTCTTCAAGGCCATCTGGGGCATGCTGGCTGTTATGTTCGTGGTCGTCGGCGTTATCGCCGGTGTCTTTACCACCACCGAGTCCGCCGCTGCTGCCGTTGTGTGGTCGCTGTGCGTCGGCCTGTTCATCTACAAGGGCTTCTCCTTCAAGGATATCCCCCACATCTTTGCAAACGTCGTGGAGACTCTGGGCAAGGTGCTGATCCTGCTGGGCGTGTCCGGCGCATTCACCTACCTGCTGACCTATCTGCGCATCCCCACCATGATCGCTACCGGCCTGTTCTCCATCACCAGCAACAAGATCATCATTCTGATCCTGCTCAACATCTTGATGTTGTGTCTGGGCTGCCTGATCGAGATGGCCTGCCTGATCCTGATGCTGACCCCCGTCATCCTGCCCATCTGGATGCAGCTGGGTCTGTCCCCCATCCATCTGGGCATCGTCATGGTGCTGAACCTCGGTATCGGCCTGCTGACCCCTCCTGTCGGCTCTACCCTGTTCATCGGTTCTGCCATTTCCGGCATCAAGATCGAGACCCTGTCCAAGAAGATGGTGCCGTTCTACATCACCATGTTCATTGCGCTGATCATCCTGACCTACTTCCCGCAGACCTTCATGTGGCTGCCGAACCTGCTGTACTAAGTGCGTATGGAAACAATGAATCTGCCGCTGGGGGCGCGGCTCTGGATCGCAGATGCCCCCAAAGACCCCAAAGGAATGATCCTGATCTGCCCCGGCGGCGGATACCAGTGGCTTTCGTCGCGTGAGGCCCAGCCGGTGGCCCACGCCTTTGCCGCCGCCGGCTGGGCGGCTGCGGTGGTGTACTACACCGTTCGCGAAAAGCCCGGCCAACCCCCGCTGGGCACCCTGCCGGTGCGCCAGCTGGGCGAAGCACTGCAGACCATGCAGCAGCGTTTCCCGGCACTGTCGGCGCTGGTCTGCGGCTTCTCCGCAGGCGGCCATCTGGCAGCCAGTCTGGGCGTGCACTGGCGTGAGTTGGGCCTGCCCCGCCCCGACGGCATGATCCTGGGCTACCCGGTGATCACCGCCGGAAAGTACGCCCACCGCGGCAGTATCCAAAATCTGGCCGGTTCGGACGATCCAGGCTGGTATTCACTGGAAACGCAGGTTACGGCAGATACGCCGCCTGCCTTCTTCTGGCATACCGTCACCGACCCGGAAGTGCCGGTGCAGAACAGCCTGCTTCTGGCAGGCGCACTGAGCGCGGCCGGTGTGCGCTACGAAATGCATCTTTACCCCCGCGGGGTGCACGGTCTGAGTCTGGCAACGCCCGAAGTGGACGAGCCGGAAAAGCACCGCGTTGCAGATCCCCACATCGCCGGCTGGTTCGGGCAGTGCCTCGAATGGCTGGATATTCTAAAAACGACAAAGGAGTGATTCCCCATGGCAATGTGGAAAAACGACGATGAAATGTTCGCCCTGATGAAAGAGAAGCTCTATACCCCCGTTGTGGGTGATATTCTGGATCAGATGGGCTATAAGCACCAGTTCCTGCCCGCTTCCATCCGCCCGCTGGCTGCACAGGTGCCTACCGTACCCTACATCCTGCCCGGAGAGGAAGAGGACAAGCGCCTGAAGGTGGCTGGCTACGCCTGCACCGTTCTGGAAAACGATGTGTTCGAGTACCCCGCCGAAAAGCCCTTCGGCTATATGACTGAGGCGCTGGATGACCTGAAGCCCAACGAGATCTACATCGCTACCGGCGCACACAACAGTGCTCTGTGGGGCGAGCTGCTCACCGCCTGCGGCAAGGCCCGCGGTGCAGTTGGCGCCGTTCTGGACGGCTACACCCGCGATACCCCCAAGGTCATCGAGCAGAACTTCCCTGTTTTCTGCTCCGGTACATGGGCACAGGATTCCTCCGTCCGTACCTACGTGTTCAAGTGGCGCTGCCCCATTGAGATCGGTCAGGTGACCATCCACAATGGCGATATCGTCTTTGGCGACATCGACGGCGTGCTCATCATCCCCAAGGATATTGCACCGGAAGTCATCGAGAAAGCCCTCGTCAAGGCAAGCACGGAAAAGACCATGCGCAAAGCCATTGAAGACGGCATGATGGTCACGGATGCATTTGCAAAGTTCGGAGTGCTGTAAGCTATGGACGAAAAGCAGAACGCCTTTCAGATCAATCGGGAAGACAATGTGGCCACGGCCCTGACCCCGCTGGTGCCCGGCCCTGTGGAGCTGCGCGGCGATGCCTGCGCCCCCGAAGTGGAAGCCGCCACCGAGGTGCCGATGGGCCATAAAATTGCCCTGCGGGACATCAGGAACGGTGAGGATATCGTCAAGTACGGCATAGTCATTGGCCGCGCTACCGCCGATATCCCGGCTGGCAGCTGGGTACACCTGCACGTCATGCGCAGCGTCTACGACCAGCGTTCCAGCCATCTGGACGTCAGGACCGGTGCTCCCAAAGACACGAAGTACGAGTAAAGGAGAGGCTTTTAATGGATTGGAATGAACTGCAAAGCCTCACCTGGCCCGGCTACGCCCGCAAAAACGGCGGCAAGGGCATCCGTAACCGGGTGTTGGTGATCTACACGGTCAAGTGTGCCGAGTTTGTGGCGCAGCAGATCGTAGCCAAAAGCGGCAGTACCAATGTGGAACTGCTGGGCTTTGACGGCTGTACCGACAACCAGTATGCGGTGAACCTGCTCATCAGCTTCATCCGCCACCCCAACGTGGGTGCGGTGCTGGCCGTAGGCCTTGGCTGTGAATACGTGCAGCCGGAATGGCTGTCTAAAATTGCCGAGGAAGAGGGCAAGCCCACAAGCTGGATGTTCATCCAGAACGAGGGCGGCACCCAGCCTGCCGTCCGCAAGGGCGTGGAGTGGGTGCAGAGCGCACTCAAAGAGCTGGAAAACACCCCTCGCGTGGAGATGTCCGTAAAAGATCTGGTCATCGGCGCAGAGTGCGGCGGCAGTGACTACACCAGCGGTCTGGCTGGCAATGTGGTCGTGGGCCGGTTCTACGACTGGCTCACCGATCAGGGCGGCACGGCCATCTTTGAGGAGATCGTCGAGGCCATTGGTCTGGATCATCTGCTGCTCAAGCGCGCTGCTTCTGAGCAGGCCGCAAAAGAGCTGCGCTATACCTATGATAAAGCGCTGGAATACTGCCGCAGCGTGCGTCAGTATTCGGTCAGCCCCGGCAACTTTGCAGGCGGCCTGTCCACCATTGAAGAAAAGAGTATGGGTGCTGTGATCAAGAGCGGCTCCCGCCCCATTCAGGGCGTCATCAAGGTGTCCTGCCCTGCGCCCCATCCGGGCCTGTGGCTGCTGGACTCCACCCCGGACCCTTACTGGATGCAGTTTGGCATCACCAATCCCAACGACAACGAGGGCTTGATGGATCTTGCCAGCTGTGGCGCACACATCGTGTTCCTCGTTACAGGACGCGGCAATGTGGTGGGCAGCGCAGTAGCCCCCTGCATCAAGATCACCGGCAACGGTGCGACTTACGCCCGCATGGAGGGCGATATGGACTTCAATGCCAACCCCGTGCTCCGGGGCGAATGCACCCAGAACGAGCTGGCTCGCCGCCTGACCGAAATGGTGGTAAAAACTGCCGCCGGTCAGCCCACCAAGAGCGAAGCCCAGGGACACCACGAGTTCTTTGTACCGTATAAATATCAGGAAAAGCAGGTCGCTTTCAGGCATGCCTGCGAAGAGTGAGGAGGACTGTTCCCCATGGCAGCATTTACCGAAGAACAGGTGAAGGATTTCAGCATCAAGAACTGGTACGACCTGTCCGGTCAGGTCGCCGTCGTCACCGGCGGTGCCACCGGTCTGGGCCTTGCCATTACCCGCTGCCTTGTTTCCGCAGGCGCAAAGGTGGCCGTTGTGGCTTCCCGCGCTCCTGAGCTGGTGGCCGATACTCTGGCAGAGTTTGGCGGCAAGGCTGTGTACTATCAGTTCAATATCACCGATACCGACCACGCTCAGGAACTGGCCGATAAGATCACCGCTGAGCAGGGCCCCGTGAGCATCCTTGTGAACAACGCAGGCAACCATTGCAAGAAGTTCATCTGGGATATGACCGTGGACGACTACAAGCGCGTTCTGGATGTGCATCTGGTGGGTGCATTCGCACTGACCAAGGCTTTTGTTCCCCAGATGAAGGAGCAGGGTCATGGCCGCGTCATCTTCCAGGCCAGCATGACCAGCTACATCGGCCAGCCCCAGGTGGCAGGCTACTCCACCGCAAAGGCCGGCTATTTGGGCCTGATCCACACCCTGACCGCTGAACTGGCCGAGTACGGCATCACCGTCAACGCCATTGCTCCGGGCTGGATCGACACCCCCATGTTCCACAAAGCTACCGACAACGACCCGCCGCGTCTGGCCAAGATCATGGGCCGCATCCCCGCCAAGAGCGTGGGCGACCCTATGGATGTCGGCATGTGTGCAGCGTTCCTGTGCAGTGACGCAGCCCGCTATATCAGCGGCACCTGCATCCCTGTTGACGGCGGCGCTCTGATCGGATTCTGATGAAATGAGCCCACCCATCTCCTGAACAGACGGGTGGGCATTTTTGGAGGATATTTGTTATGAATGATCGTTTCAGCGAAGAGCTGTTCCTCACCAATGAGACCGGCAAGATGCTCTACCACAAGTATGCAGAGCATATGCCGATCATCGATTACCATTGCCATCTGCAGCCCGTGGAGATCGCCGAGAACAAGGAGTTTGAAGATCTGGGCGAGATGTGGCTGCGCGGCGACCACTACAAGTGGCGCTGTATGCGAACCTTTGGCATCGACGAGAAGTACATCACCGGTGACGCCAGCTACTACGAAAAGTACATGAAGTTTGCCGAAATTCTGCCCCAGCTGGTGGGCAATCCCATCTACATCTGGTGTGCACTGGAACTGAAGCGCTACTTCGACATCGACGAACCCCTGACCGCAGCCAATGCACAGGAAATTTATGACCGCACCAAAAAGCTTATCACCGAAAAGCACATGACCCGCCGCTGGTGCATGGAGCACAGCAATGTGCGTCTGGTCTCCACCACCGAAGACCCCATCGACGACCTGCGCTACCACAAGGTTCTGAACGAGGAAAAGATGTTCACCCGCGTGATCACCGCCTTCCGCCCCGATAAGGCCATGTTCTGCGCCAACGCCGATTTTGCTGCTTATCTGGCAAAGCTTTCTGCTGCTGCGGAGCAGCCCATCGACAGCTTTGCCGAGATGCTCACCGCATTGGAAAAGCGTTTGCAGTATTTCCAGCAGATCACCGGCACCACCGTCAGTGACGACGGCATCCCCTACTTCAACTGGGCAGATTACACTCCCGCCGAGGTAGAGGGCATCTTTGCCAAGGCACGCAGCGGCGGCAAGCTGACCCAGCATGATATCGACCAGTACCAGAGCGCATTCCTGTTCGAGATGGCCCGTATCTACAACCGAAACCACTACGTTATGCAGCTGCACATCGGCACCTATCTGGATGCCAACACCAGCCATGTGAAGAGTGTGGGCCAGTCTACTGGTTTTGATTGCTGCGACGATGCCGCACCGGTCAAGGGCGTTGGCGAGCTGCTGAACAACTTGACCACCATCGGCGAACTGCCCAAAACCATCATCTACCCGCTGGACGGCACCAAGATTGAGACCTGGGCGATCTTAGCCGCAGGCTTCTGCGATAATGGCACCAAAGCAAAAGTTCAGCTGGGCGCACCCTGGTGGTTCAACGATCAGGCCTTTGGCATCCAGCGCCAGTTCGAGGCCTGTGCAAACCTGTACCCGGTCTCACTGTCGGTCGGCATGCTGACCGACAGCCGCAGCTTTATTTCCTATCCCCGTCATGAGCTGTACCGCCGCGTGCTGTGCAGTTATCTGGGCAGTCTGGTGGAGCGCGGAGAGTATTTCTCCGGTGAGGAAGAGCTAAAAAAGACCATCGAGAATGTCTGCTTCAACAATGTGAATGAGTTCTTTGGCTTCAACGTTAAGGTTTGATAGGAGGATTTATTATGGCAGATCTGAAGGGTAAGGCCGGCATCGTCACCGGCGGCAGCAGCGGCATTGGTTTCCAGATCGCAAATGTGCTGGCAGAGGCCGGCGCAACGGTTTACGTGATCAGCCGTACCGGCAGGCCCAAAGAGGGCGTGGGAGAAAGCGCATCGGGCGTTGTCCACCTGAAGGGCGATGTGGGCGATGTAGAAGCCATGAAGGCTATGGTGGCAGAGCTTGCCGCAAAGCACAATGGCTGCATTGATTTTCTGGTGAACAATGCAGGCGTCAGCTATAAATGCCGTGCCGAAAACTTCCCTATGGAACAGTTTGACAACATCATGAACGTGAACGTCAAGTATTTGTTTGAGATGAGCGTTGTCTGCTACCCCTACCTGAAGAAGAGCGCGGACAAGGGCCGCATCATCAACATCACCAGCATGAGCGCACATCTGGGCTTCAGCGAGGTGGTGCCCTACTGCACCAGCAAGGGTGCTGTTTTGGCTATGACCCGCGCACTGGCTGTGGAGTGGGCCGGGAACAACATCACCGTCAACAGCATCGCACCGGGCTGGTTCCGCAGCAAGATGAACGAGCAGGTGGTGGACGCCGCCCGTGAGCAGAAGATCCTGAACCGGATGCCCCTGCATGCTTACGGCGATACCCGCGATCTGGGCAAGATGGCCGAGTTCCTGGTGGGCGATGGAGCCTCCTACATCACAGGTCAGGATTTTGCCGTGGATGGCGGTGCCCTGGCGTATGGATACTGACCGAACTTGATTTTTGGTGTGCGGTCACTCGAACCAATACCGTCAAGTCGTTGTCGGATGAAGTGGTTTTTAGTTTGTCCGGGAGTAAGTGCACGGTTTCTGCACGGTTCTTGCACGGTTTCAAAACGTGCAAAGGGTGCAAATTGTTGCAAAATCGGACAAAGGGTGCAGAAACTCGAAGTTCAAAACCTGCGATACATCGCAAAGAAATAACGTTAAAATGTAACTTCCAAAAATTGAGGGAATCGCCCGGCGTGCGCTACGAATCAGTAGGCCGGGGGTTCAACTCCCTTCCATCGCACCAAACGATGAAAATCCGAACCTTTTCTCGATAGGAGAAGGGTTCGGATTTTTTGTTTTCTTC
>ENA-UPSY01000967-UPSY01000967.1-human-gut-metagenome-genome-assembly--contig:-NODE-967-length-32296-cov-57.459139_pt1 | contig 32296 bp, 29 predicted proteins | sample MGYA00250044_ERZ773365 | MGnify/ENA primary metagenome ERZ773365 (study PRJEB29103, sample SAMN06111932) | human gut metagenome | biome: human gut; feature: ankylosing spondylitis patient; material... | reverse complement strand
GCCAAGCTCGTGCAAATCGCGGGATTTTAGATGGATGAGTCTGCCCCCCGCGCTGCCGGCGCAGACCGGACTGGCATGGAACAGCGTCGGGTTCAGGCGTGAGAGTGACTCCGGCACCGGCTGGACGTCCAGCGCTTGTGCCGTAGGCAGCGGCGCGTCGCAGTGAGGAAATTCATCACGCAGAAAGGCCGTTAACGCGGCGTAAGCCTCGGCTTCATCTTCGCCGCTGATAAGCAGCTGGCAGGTGTCGCCCTTCAGGGTGTTCGTGCCGATGACCGCCAACGCGCTTTTGGCATTGCCACCGGTATCGCAGCGCAGGTTCCGCCACTCAATTGCCGATGAAAAACGGTTACACAGCGTTTCGACCAGACTGGCCGGACGCGCATGCACGCCGTTGGGCAAATCACATGTAAATTCAATGACCAGAGCCATCGCCTTCCTCCTGAGTAATCCATTAATTCCCCAAAAGGTAATGAAAGATGGTCAAGTGGACTAGGTGACAAAACTGGCAATTACTGGACTATTGTACACACGATACTTTTTTATGCCCGCCATCACAATTCCACCCTTTTAGCGCTCACTCCTCCTGTCATCACTAAGATTTGAGGTGGATCGCAATTCTTTTCTAACCTTACAAATATCCAGTAAATGCACTTTTTCTCTACTGTTTTATGCGGCGCCCTTTTTCTAATGTTGAGCCATCAATACTGTCACGGGCCCTACAGCGCTCAGGAGCAAGCAATGAACGAACTGGTGCAAATACTAAAAAATACTCGCCAGCATCTGATGACCGGCGTGTCATATATGATCCCCTTCGTGGTCTCCGGCGGGATCCTGCTGGCGGTGTCCGTCATGTTGTATGGCAAAGGTGCGGTTCCGGATGCCGCCACCGATCCCAACCTGAAGAAACTGTTTGATATTGGCGTCGCCGGCCTGACGCTGATGGTCCCTTTTCTCGCCGCCTACATTGGCTACTCCATCGCCGACCGCGCCGCGCTGGCCCCCTGCGCCATCGGCGCCTGGGTAGGTAACAGCTTCGGCGCCGGCTTCTTTGGCGCGCTGATCGCTGGGATGATCGGCGGTCTGGTGGTCTATTACCTGAAAAAAATACCGGTCCACAAGGTGCTGCGCTCGGTGATGCCGATTTTCATTATTCCCATCATCGGCACCTTTATTACTGCCGGGATCATGATGTGGGGGCTCGGCGAACCGGTAGGCGCGCTCACGGCAAACCTGACCAACTGGCTGCAGGGCATGCGCGAAGGCAGCATCGTGGTGCTGGCCATCATTATGGGCCTGATGCTGGCGTTTGATATGGGCGGCCCGGTGAACAAAGTGGCCTACGCCTTCATGCTGATCTGCGTTTCACAGGGGGTCTACAGCGTAGTGGCTATCGCCGCCGTCGGCATCGCCGTACCGCCGCTGGGGATGGGACTGGCGACGCTGATCGGCCGCAAATATTTCACCGCCGAAGAGAGGGAAACCGGCAAAGCGGCGCTGGTGATGGGCTGCGTCGGGGTCACCGAAGGGGCGATTCCCTTTGCCGCTGCCGACCCGCTGCGCGTTATTCCGGCCAATATGATTGGCGCGGCCAGCGGCTGCGTCACCGCGGCGCTGTTGGGCGCCCAGTGTTACGCCGGCTGGGGCGGGCTCATCGTGCTGCCGGTGGTCCAGGGCAAACTCGGCTTTATCGCCGCGCTGCTGGTCGGCGCCTGCGTCAGCGCCGCCTGCGTCATTGTGCTGAAAGCGCTGGCTAAAAAGAAATCGTCTGACGCCAAAGCCGACGACGAATTAGACCTTGATTTTGAAATTAACTAACAGACTGGAAGGAACAGATTATGACCCACATTATCGCTGTCACCGCCTGCCCGTCGGGTGTGGCTCACACCTATATGGCCGCCGAATCGTTAGAAAGCGCCGCTAAGGCCAAAGGCTGGCAGGTCAAAGTTGAAACCCAGGGTTCTATCGGCATTGAAAACGAGCTGACCGCGGAAGAGATCGCCGCCGCCGATATGGTCATTCTGACCAAAGATATCGGTATCAAATTCGAAGAGCGTTTTGCCGGGAAAACTATCGTACGCGTCAATATCAGCGATGCGGTCAAACGCGCCGACGCCATCATGAACAAGATAGACAGCCACCTTTCCCAACGAGCCTGAAGCCTTAAAAGGGGCGCCCGCGCGCCCTTCGCCACAACATGGAGTTTGTCATGACGAATCGTACTCAACGCCTGAAAGCCAGCCTGTTCGCCCAACCGCGCGAAATATCACTTGAACGCGCCCTGCTCTATACCGCCAGCCATCGGCAAACGGAGGGCGAGCCGGTGATTATTCGCCGGGCGAAGGCCACCGCCTGGATCCTCGATAAGGTAGACATTTCGATTCGTGATGATGAACTGATTGCCGGCAACCGTACCATCAAACCGCGGGCCGGCATTATGTCGCCGGAGATGGATCCCTACTGGCTGCTTAACGAGCTCGACACCTTCCCGACCCGACCGCAGGACCGCTTCGCGATAAGCGAAGAAGATAAGCGCGTCTATCGGGAAACGCTGTTCCCCTACTGGGAAAAGCGCTCAATGAAAGATTTCATCAACGGCCAGATGACCGACGAGGTCAAAGCCGCCGTCAGCACCCAAATATTCAGCGTGAACCAGACCGATAAAGGCCAGGGCCATATCATAATCGACTATCCGCACCTGTTGAATAATGGCCTGGACGCGCTGGTTGCGGAGATGCAATCACACTGCGCCCGGCAGCCTGATAACCCTTTTTATCAGGCGGTATTGATCCTGCTGGAGGCCTCTCAGCGCCATATTCTGCGCTACGCCGCGCTGGCCGAGGAGATGGCTGGACACTGTCAGGATCCGCAGCGTCAGCGGGAGCTGTTAACCATCGCCGCGATTTCGCGCCACAATGCGCAGCACCGGCCAACGCACTTCCCCCAGGCCTGCCAGCTGTTCTGGTATATGAACATCATTCTGCAGTACGAATCCAATGCCAGCTCCATTTCGCTCGGCCGTTTTGACCAGTACATGCTGCCGTTTTATCAGGCGTCGCTGAATCAAGGACAGGATCCGGCGTCGCTCAAGGAGCTGCTGGAGTCGCTTTGGGTAAAATGCAACGACATCGTCCTGCTGCGCTCCTCCAGTAGCGCACGCTATTTCGCCGGTTTTCCCACCGGGTATACCGCCCTGCTCGGTGGGCTAACGGAAACCGGGCGCAGCGCGGTCAATGTGCTGTCATTTTTATGCCTCGATGCCTATCAAAACGTGCAATTGCCGCAGCCGAATCTTGGCGTGCGGGTGAACGAGCTGATTGACCGCCCGTTCCTGCGTAAAACCGCCGAAACCATCCGCCTGGGCACCGGCATTCCACAGATTTTCAACGACGAGGTGGTGGTCCCCGCCTTCCTCAATCGCGGCGTGTCGCTGGAAGACGCCCGCGACTACGCGGTGGTCGGCTGCGTCGAGTTGTCGATCCCCGGCCGCACCTACGGCCTGCATGATATCGCCATGTTCAACCTGCTGAAGGTCATGGAACTTGTCCTGCAGGAAAATGAAGGACAACCGGAGGTCAGCTGGGAAGGGCTTATCCGCCAGATGCGCGACAAAATTCGCTATTACATCAAGCTGATGGTCGAGGGCAGCAATATCTGCGATATCGGCCATCGCGACTGGGCGCCAGTGCCTCTCCTCTCCTCGTTCATTAAAGATTGCGTGCGGCACGGTAAAGACATCACCGCCGGCGGAGCGCGCTATAACTTCTCCGGCGTCCAGGGCATCGGGATCGCCAACCTGAGCGATTCGCTTTATGCCCTGAAGGGGATGGTCTTTGACCAGCAGCGCCTTAGCTTTGACCAACTGATGGCGGTACTGAAAGCCAACTTCCAGACGCCAGAGGGAGAGAAAATCCGCGCCCGGTTGATCAACCGTTTTGAAAAATACGGCAACGATATCGACGACGTCGATAATATCAGCGCCGATCTGCTGCGCTTTTACTGCAAAGAGGTGGAACAATATCTGAATCCGCGCGGCGGGCGTTTTACGCCCGGCTCCTATACCGTCTCGGCGCACGTGCCGCTGGGCTCGGTGGTGGGGGCTACCCCGGACGGGCGGCTAGCTGGCGAACAGTTAGCGGACGGCGGCCTGTCGCCAATGGTCGGCCAGGATGCCCAGGGGCCGACGGCGGTGCTGAAATCAGTCAGCAAGCTGGATAACTATCTGCTGTCGAACGGTACGCTGCTCAACGTTAAATTCACCCCGGCGACGCTGGCCGGCGACGGCGGGCTAAACAAGCTGGCAGACTTTTTACAGGCTTTCTGCAAGCTCAAGCTGCAGCATATTCAGTTTAACGTGGTCAATGCCGACACCCTGCGTGAAGCGCAGCAACGGCCGCAGGACTTTGCCGGCCTGGTGGTGCGCGTCGCGGGCTACAGCGCCTTCTTTGTTGAGCTGTCGAAGGAGATTCAGGATGACATTATCCGCCGCACCGCGCATCAGCTGTGAGGTGATGGAGACGCGCGCCGACCGGGCGCGCATTTTTAATCTGCAGCGCTACTCGCTCAATGATGGCCAGGGGATCCGCACGGTGGTCTTTTTCAAAGGCTGCCCCCACACCTGCCCGTGGTGCGCCAACCCGGAGTCAATGTCACCCAGGATCCAGACCCTGCGCCGGCAGAGTAAATGCCTGGGTTGCGCCCGCTGCCAGCAGGATGTCGCCGAGTGTCCCTCCGGGGCATGGGAGCAGATCGGTCGCGACATGACGCTGGATAACCTCCTTCATGAGGTGCTGAAGGATGAAGTCTTCTTCCGCGCCTCCGGCGGCGGTGTCACCCTCTCCGGCGGTGAAGTGCTCATGCAGGCCGAATTTGCCGCCCGCTTTCTCCAGCGCCTGCGCCAGTGGGGGATCCGCACCGCCATCGAAACCGCTGGCGACGGGCCCTTCAACCGTTTTTTACCGGTGGCTGAAGCCTGCGACGAGGTGTTATTTGATTTTAAAATCATGGAACCTGAGCGGGCATTGTCGCTACTGCGAATCAATCAGCCGCGGGTACTGGATAATTTTCGCCAGCTGGCGGCTAGAGAGATCAACCTCATCCCACGTGTGCCGCTGATCCCGGGCTATACCATGAGCGTTGATAATTTTCGCCAGATTCTGAACTTTCTCGCACCTTTTAATCTTACAGAATTGCACCTGCTGCCATTTCATCAATACGGCGAGCCCAAATACCGTCTGCTGGGCAAACCCTGGGCGCTGGCCAGGGTGAAAGCGCCTGACGAAGCGGACATTCAACCTTATCGGGTAATGGCCGAAGCGGCCGGATTCCACGTCACTATCGGCGGTTAACGCCAGGAGGATGTTATGGACTTCAATATTATCGCCGTCACCGCCTGCGTCAGCGGAGTGGCGCACACCTATATGGCTGCCGAACGGCTGGAAAAGGTCGGTCATCATGAAAAATGGCATCTTAAGGTGGAAACTCAGGGCGCGCTCGGCGTTGAAAATCGCATTACCGCAGAAGATATCGCCCGCGCCGAAGTGGTGCTGCTGGTGACGGATATCGAAATTGACGACGCCCAGCGCTTTCGCGGCCTGCGGACGATTAAAACCAGCATCAAGAGCTTCCTGCTGCAGCCGCAGCAGATCGTCGAGGCCGTAAAAAGCATCATGAAAAAGCCGGTCGTCTATGTTGAACTTCCCTGACCGGCGACGGGCCTTACTCTACATCCAGCAACCACTTTTGCGCTGGCGTCAGGCGGCTGGCCGTCTCGGGCGTCAGCCAGCGCCGCTGGTCCTGCTGCGGCGTATCCGCGCGATCGATGTATAACCCATGCAGCACACGTCGTCTGCTGCCCTCACGATTACGCGTGCCGCCGTGCCAGGCGTGAGCGTTGTAAATCATCACGCTCCCGGCCGGCGCAGCAAACACGATTTCATCAGGGTGGGCTTGCTCCGGGTCGGCCAGTACCTCTTCCGGGAGCTCAGGACGCAGGTGGGTACCGGGGATTATCCGCGGCGCGCCATTGGCGGCGCTCAAATCGTCTATCGCCCAGATGGTATTCACCAGGTGGACTTTGGGAAAATCCGGGCGCGGCTTTTTCCAGTCGGCGTGCAGCGGCTGGTGGCCGCCGTTATATAACGCCTCGCGCGCGTTGAGGCTGGAGACTTTAAAATCGCCGTCGAAGATATAGCGGCAGGCGGAGAGGATCAGCGGATGAGCCCAGACTTTCTCCCAGATAACCCCCTTATTCACCAGGTTGGCGATCCGCGTCGCGGTCGCTTCCTGATGATGTTCCATCGCCAGATTGTCGCCTTCGCGCTCAACCAGGGTATCAATTAGCCGTCGCATTTCGCTCAGCCACTGGGCGTCAACGACATTATGCACAACGGTGTAGCCGAGGGTGTCGAGCTCGTGTTTCATTTGCGCGCTGAGCGCCAGGCTGGCGCCTAACGCATCGAGAAAGCTAGCTGATGATGAGTTCATGTTGCGTTCCTTTTTAACGTTCCGATAACACAAACAAACTCTACTGGTCCATCCGCGGCATGACAGGAGGCGAGCGCTACGAAAAACTGGACATACGTACGCGAGCCAACAAAGTGTGATGGGCGTCAACAATCACGTTTTCGGCGATGCCTGTGCTGTAGCTGACCGGGAATCCACCGCGCAAAATGGCTTAACAAACGCTGCCGGGGAGGAAAAAATAGATTATCATCAACAGGATAATGCGCATGCTGAGGGCAAAGAATGATTGAAGATCTGCCGGATATACTGCATCGGTTAATCGGTCAAAAAGATCGCTTACAGGTGAGATTTCCTGAGCCGGATATCTCCGTGCCTGCCCTTGCCTTCAATGTACCGTTTCCACGTCTGGAAATTGTGCTGGAGGGTCAGCTTAATGAACAGGGGCTGCCGCTAGCCGCTTCGACGTTAACCGCGCTGCAGGTACTCTACGTGCAGGCGGGAAAGTGGACGCTGCCGCAGTGGACCGGCCCGGCCACTACCCTGAGTATCCTGTTTGGCCGGCAGAAACTGGGATTCAGTATTCAACGCTGGGACGGGAAAAGCCTGCACACGGAGAAGCAAAGCGTTGCCCGCCTCGGGCCGCGCGTGGGCTCTTACCTGCTGCTGAGCCTGAATGAAGTCAGCCTGCAGCCCGATCCGCTGACCGCCCGGCTGGTGGTCGCCGCGCTACTGAGCCACTGTCGCGAACAGCTGGTTGGGCTGGAAATGCGCGTCAGTCGCAGCCGGGATCTGTTTCTTGCCGTTCAGGACTATCTCGAGGAAAATCTGAGCCTGCCGCTGACGCGGGAATCAGTGGCCAGACGTTTTCACATCACGCCCAACTATCTTTCGCATATTTTTCAGAAATCAGGCTCGGTGGGATTTAACGAATATCTGACCCGGGTGCGTCTTGAAAAGGCAAAACAGCTGCTGCGCGGCTATGACCTGAAGGTGAAAGAGATCGCCCATAACTGCGGCTTTGTCGACAGCAACTATTTTTGCCGGGTCTTCAAACGCTACACCGAGCGTTCGCCGTCAGAGTATCGGCGACACTGCCGCAGCGCACAGCAGGCCTAACCTGCCGTGTCGGAATATTACGCCCACTCCACGCGCCCGCGCCCGTTGTGCTTGGCCTTGTACAACGCCTCGTCGACTTTGCGGATAAACGTCTCCTGAGCTTCGCCCGGCCGCCAGGTTCCAACGCCAATGCTGATCGACAGCGGTGTTTGATGATTGATCAGGATGGTGCGGGCATTGTCGAGGATCGCCTGCGCCAGATCGTGCAGCTCAGGCTCCGACAGGCCATCGACGATAATGGCAAACTCTTCCCCACCGATACGCGCCGGCAGGACCTGCTCGCTGGTCAGTTTCGCCAGCTGTTTCCCCAGGGAAAATAACACTTCATCCCCCACCAGGTGGCCCCAGGTATCGTTGATTTTCTTAAAAAAATCGATATCCAGGATCATGAGCCCCAACGCATGTCCGGACTTTTCGCGAATGGTATCGATAAAAAAGCGGCGGTTGGGCAACTGAGTGAGCTCATCTTTTAGGGATTGCGAGCGCGCGTCAACGTACAGCAGGTTGATGCGCTCAATAATTTTGTAGACGCCCACCACGGTCAGCAGCATCCCGGAGAGGCGCAGCAGATCTTCGCAGTAGTAGCCCATCCAGCGCGGCTGAACCACCATCTCATCCATCACATCGAAAGTGCCGCCGGCAATCCACAGCAGCAGCCCATAGCGCACCCAGTTGACGGCAATATGGCTCATCCGCACCTTCGCTGAGCTCCACAGCATAAACACCAGAAACAGCAGCGCCAGCAAATCGATATAGAGCCCGGGGTTGGCCAGGATTTCTCGCCACGTGCCGATGGGCGGCGACACCAGCGCACAGCCGACAGCGACGGCGACGATAACCAGCAGCGCAGGCAGTAGCGTACCCCGCGCCAAAGCGGACGGAATGGGGCGTTTCGCAGGAATAAGGCATTCAGGCATAGCGATGTCTCATGGTAACCACAGGGCCGATCGCGGGACAGGATAGCAGTTAAGCGCAGCGGGACGAATGAAAAAGCGACGCGCCGACAAAACGGCGGTGAGGTAGACTGACCCCGCGGAATTGTTCCAACGTACTACCACTCCATGGCGACGAGGTCAGTGGCGCGGATACTATCGGCTAAATCCACCAGCTGATTAGCTTTCCGTGCGGCGCCACCGATAACCGGCGGCGCCTGCTCAGAGATTAGCCGCTGAACACTCGCGCCTTGCCGCTGACCGTCAGTCGTACCGTCGCGCCGGGCTGCCACGCCGGCTGGCTTACGGTTCGCAGGACAATCGGCCGATCGTGCCCGGACATCGACAGCGTCAGCGTGGAGAGCTGGCCGGAGAAATCAACATCGCGGATGGTGGCGGTACTTTCCTGCGGCCCGCTCACGCTGACGCTCAGCTGTTCCGGACGCAACATCACCTTACCTTCACCAGCAGGATGTCCTGCGTCTGTCGCCAGGTCGCCCAGCGCGCAGCTGGCCCGCCCGGGGCTCAGCCGTGCGGGGAGGATCAGGGCATCGCCGAGAAACAGCGCCGTCTCTTCATCCACCGGCTGCGCGTAAACCGCCAGCGGGGTCCCCACCTGGGCGAAACGCCCCTGGCGCATCACCGCCACCTGTGTGGCGAACGACAGCGCTTCGGTCTGGTCATGGGTCACCAGAATCGAGGCGATGCCGGTCTCCGCCAGCAGATCGGCGGTCGCTTTGCGCGTGCTGGCGCGCAGGCCGGTGTCCAGGGCAGAAAAGGGTTCATCGAGCAGCATCAGCGCCGGCTGCTGGGCCAGGGCGCGAGCCAGAGCCACACGCTGCTGCTGGCCCCCGGAGATCTCATGCGGCCAGTGGCGCGCCAGGCTGTGGTCGAGGGCCACCATCTCCATCAGCGCGCCCACCCGGCGACGTTTTTCCTCGCGGCTGGCGTCCAATCCCCAGGCGATATTGTCCGCCACATTGAGGTGAGGAAACAGCGCCCCCTCCTGCGGAACGTAGCCGATCCGTCGCTGGTGGGCAGGAACAAACACGCCCTCGGCAAACAGCGGCGCGCCGTGCATCACGATCTGCCCGCTGTCGGGCGTTTCGAAACCGGCAAGAATGCGCAGCAGCGTGGTTTTTCCCGAACCCGACGGACCCACTATAGCCGTCCGGCTACCCGGCGCCACCTGAAGATGAATATTATCGAGGACCTGCGCGTCGGCGAAGGATTTCGAAACAGAAGACAATTCCAGCATGTTACAACCCTGCCATTTTTTTCGACTGCATATAGAGAACCGCCGTCAGCGGCAGCGAAATGACGATCATCAGCAGCGCGTAGGGCGCCGCCGCCACGTAGTCGATCTCGCTGGTTAACGCCCAGAATCCGGTCGACAACGTGCGGGTGCCTAACGGCGAGAGCAGCAGCGTGGCGGTCAGCTCATTGCTGACGCCGAGGAACACCAGCGCGGCGCCGGCGGCCGCCCCCGGGGCGGCAAGCCGCATGGTGATACTCCACAGGGCGCGGGCCGGGCTGCGTCCGAGACTGCGGGCGACGTTTTCCAGCTCCACCGGCGCCTGGGCGATACCGGCGCGCAGGTTAATCAGCGCCCGCGGCATAAACATCAGCAAATAGGCCAGAAACAGCGTCACTTCGGTCTGGTACACCGGACGGGCATAGTGGATGGTGACGGTGACCAGCGCCAGCGCGGTCACGATGCCGGGCAGCGAGCTGGTGATGTAATTACACCCCTCCAGCAGGCGGAACAGCGGACGCGGATAGCGCACGCCGAGCCAGGCGATGGGGATCGCGCAGACCGTCGTCAGCAGCGCCCCGCCCGCCCCCAGCAGCAACGTTTGACGCAGGGAATGCCACAGATCGGCATGCAGCCAGTTGTCGATACCGCCCAGCCACAGCCAGCGTCCCAGGACCAGCAACGGCACCCCCATCGCCAGCAACACCAGCAACAGAAGCAGCAGCTGCGCGCCGAAAGCGGCCCCTTTACCCAGCACCAGGCGCTTCTGCTCGCGCGCCGCCCCGGCGCCGATACGCGCATAGCGCGCTTTACCGCGCGAAGCGCTCTCCAGCAGCAGGATCGCCAGACAGCACAGAGCCAGCACGCCCGCCAGCATATTGGCGGCCGGACCGCTGAAGGTCGACTGGAACTGATCGTAAATGGCGGTAGTGAAAGTATCGAAGCGGATCATCACATACAGACCATATTCCGCCAGCAGATGCAGGGCCACCAGCAGCGCACCGCCGCAGATAGCCAGCCGCAGCTGCGGGAGGACCACCCGAAAGAACACTTTCCACGGCGGAGTGCCCAGCGATGCGGCGACATCTTCAAGCGTGGGATCGAGTCGGCGCAGCACGGCCGCCACCGGCATATAGATAAACGGATAGTAGGCCAGCACGGAAAGAAACACCCCGGCGCCCAGGCCATGCAGCGAGGGCGCAGCGCTGACCCACGCGTAGCTCTGAACAAAGGCTGGAATGGCCAGCGGGGCCACCGCCAGCGCCGACCACAGCTGCCGCCCGGCCAGCGCGGTACGTTCCGTCAGCCAGGCCAGCGTCACGCCAAGCACAATGCTGATGGGGACCGCCAGCACCGTCAGCCACAGGGTATTGCTGAGCAGCTCGCCTACCCGCGGGCGAAAGACCAGCGCTTTGATTGTCGGCCAGCCGGTATCGAATCCGACCGCCACCACAAACCCTAACGGCAACAGCGCCAGCAATGAAAACAGGAGCGCTAAGGCAACCATCGGAAATGCAGGACGCCTGCGCTCGGGCAGGCGTCCTGTTTTCTTTCCGAGCGACAGACTCACAACAGACATAGCAACATCACTTCCTCAGGATCAGAGCAGGCCAGCCTGCGTCATCAGTTCAATGACCTTTTTACTGTTCAGCGAGGAAGGTTCTACCTTCGGGGCATCCAGATCTTTCAGCGGGGTCAGTTTCGGGTTAGAGGCCGCGTCTACCCCCACCGCATATTCGAAGGCGTTATTGGTGCGCAGCGCATCCTGTCCCTGCTTACCGGTGATCCATTTAATAAAGGCCTGAGCCTGCGCTTTATGTTTGCTGGAGGCCAGCACGCCGCCGCCGGAAATGCTGACGAAGGCCCCTGGATCCTGGTGTTTGAAGTAATACAGTTGGGTGTTTTTGCTGTTCTCGCCGGTTTTTGACTGGTCAACGAAGCGATAGTAATGGTAGATCACCCCGCCGTCGATCTGCCCGGCGTTGACCGCTTTCATCACCGTGCTGTTGCCTTTATAGGCGACAAAGTTGGTTTTCATCGCCTTCAGCCAGTCGAGGGTCGCCTGCTCACCCTTCAGCGCCAGCATCGCGCTGACGATAGCCTGGAAATCCGCCCCCGATGGCGAAGCCGCCCAGCGGCCCTTCCACTCCGGTTTTGCCAGATCCATCAGCGAGTGCGGCAGCTGCGCCTCGCTGATTTTCGCCGGGTTATAGACGAAGACGGTGCTGCGCGCGGCGATGCCGATCCAGCGTCCGTGCTGAGGGCGGTACTGCGCCGGAACCTGCTGCAGGATCGCCGCATCCAGCGGGGCGAAAAGTTTGGCATTATCAACCAGCACCATCGACGGCGAGTTCTCGGTCAGAAACACATCGGCTGGCGACGCGGCGCCTTCCTGAACCAGCTGATTACCCAGCTCGCTGTCATCACCATTGCGCAGCGTGACTTTAATACCGGTCTCTTTCGTAAATCCATCCACCCACGACTTCACCAGATTTTCGTGTTGGGCGTTGTAGACCACAATCCCGTCCTGACCGTCAGCCGCCATCCCTTGCGGCGCCAGAAACAGAGAAGCGGCAACCAGCGCTGCCGTGCGGAGGGGCGATAAGCGAGATTTCATGAACGCATCCTTAATGAAATAGGGCAATTAATGGTAAATAGCCTGAGCGGAGAGGATTAAATCACAGCAAAAAAAGAATGATAATGAAAACAATTATCATAAACTTAAAAAAGCAAAAAATAGCGCCGGTCTGTTATTAGGGATTAGAAAATGCTTAAAACCATCCGTTCCCGAAATTTAGATTAAGAAAACATTAAGCTGCGATTATTTTATTGCCTTCGTGACAGAGCAGCCGCCTCTGCACGTTATCTGCGGTCTTTGCCGGCGGGTATTGTGATACTGATCATGTTTTTAATATGCGCCGTCATCGCGAAAGATATCCCCCTTCTACGATCATTAAAAAGCCTTTACCGTCAGAGGGATGGTTAACTTTATGCACACTCACCCTGGCACGCACGATAAATGAAAGAGATAAAGCGGCGAAACGCATGGATTGCCTTTTCCCTGGCGCTGGTGGTATTTCTGGCTGGCGTGTTCGTCATTAACTGGCAACTGTGGCATTCCGACCAGGCCGCCCATGTCGCCGCCGCCCGCCAGGCGGCGACGAAAATCGCCGTTATTCTGGATGAGGCCCGCACAGCAACGGTGACGGCGATGAACGTTAGCCGCAGCGGGTGCTCGGAACAGGGTCAGTTTCAGCTCGGAACGGAGGCCGCCCTGCAGCCGCATCTGCGCACCATTATGCTGATAAAAGAGGGCCAGGTGTGGTGTTCGTCCCTGCCCGGCAACCGGGTCCTGACGCTCAGCCCTGTGTCTTTATCTGACGAACCTCTGATGCTGCTCCCGGCCAGAATGATGGTCAATAAGCGTCCGGTGCTGATCTATCAGACGCACTCAGCGCAGATCCGGGTGATTGTCACTATCAGCGACGTCCATCTGCGCGATGCGCTATATAGCGATTCGGATAGCAATGGGCTGGCCCTATGGGTTCAGGATCAAATGATTGCCAGGCATGGCGATGTCCAGCCACAGGCTGCTGATCCAAGCCGGAGCGTTTTTACCTCGCCGGCCTATCCGTTTCGCATTGCCTATCCCGAGTCATCTTTTTTAAGCCCCGGCCGCCTGGTGAATAATGGCGCCGGTTTGCTGATTTTTATTTTCTCTGTTTCGCTGCTGTTTTATTTTCTGATGCGTAAATTTCTCAATGTTTACACCTCTGAAGAGGAAAAGTTGCGCTACGCCATCGCCCAGGGCTATATCGTTCCCTACTACCAGCCTTTGGTGAACGGGAAAACCGGTGAGATATACGGTGTGGAAATACTGGCACGCTGGCAAAACACCACCACGCCCTCGCGTTCACCTGCTGAATTTATACCGCTGGCCGAGCGTACCGGCCTAATTATTCCGCTGACCCGCAGCCTGATGGCGCAGGTAACCGCCCAGATGAGACCGCTCTTTAATAAACTACCGGATGGGTTTCATATTGGCCTCAACATCAGCGCGTCGCATATTAACTCGCCGACGTTTATCGATGATTGTCTGCACTTTCAGCGCGGCTTTGAGGGTAAAGCGGTAAAGCTGATGCTGGAGATCACCGAGCAGGAACCGCTGTTACTCAATGGGGCGGTGGTCGACAAGCTCAACAGGTTACACAACTGCGGGTTTTCCATCGCGCTGGACGACTTTGGTACTGGCTATTCCGGGCTTTCCTATCTGCACGAGCTGGTGTTTGATTACATTAAAATCGATCAGAGCTTTGTCGGTCGCGTGACCGGAGAGACGCCGTCAAGCAAGCTGCTGGACTGCGTGATAGAGATGGCCCGAACGCTTTCACTGCGCATCATTGCCGAGGGCGTTGAAACCCAGGCCCAGCTGGATTACCTCAATCGCCAGAATATTCCTCTGCTGCAGGGCTACTTCTTCTGGAAGCCGATGCCCTACGTCGCGCTGGTGATGCTCCTGCTGAGTAAACCGAAGGCACGGATTATCGAAGAATAAGCGGGCGGTCAGTAACCCGGCGGCAATCCTGCCCTGAACAAACCTCATCCCTGAGCAAACAGGTTCAGCGCCTCCTGACGGTTCTCTTTAATAGAAAAGATACGATCCATACGGGTAAGCTTGAACAGGTTCTGGATCGTCCCGTTGAGCGAACACAGCACCAGCTCTCCCTGCCCACTGACGCTCTTGAGTATGGATACCAGGGCACCCAGGCAACTGCTGTCGATAAACTCGACATGGCTCAGATCCAGCAGTACGTTTTTCGTCTCCCCGTCGACGGCCTCGAGGACCTGCTGCTTAAACGCCGAGACAACGGAAGCATCCAGTCGACGCACCAGGGGCACGATAATTTTGACGCCCTGCTCAGTATGTAATTCAACGTTCATCTTTATCCTCAATGTTGGCTGACACCTGTCAACGCGACTCAGTTCTGTTCGGCGTGTGCTTTTTTAGCGGGTGATGCCCCAGATATCCCTGGCGTAGCCGCGGATGGTTCTGTCGCTGGAAAACTCCCCCATCCGGCAAATGTTGAGCAAGGCCCGGCGGTGCCAGCGATCCGGTTGTTCAAAATCAGCCATCGCCTGCTGTTGCACCTGACAATAACTGTCGAAATCCAGCAGATGGCAGTAATGATCGGCCCCCGTCAGCATCTGATGAAGCGGCGCAAACCGTTCGCGATCGGCGGTAAACTGCCCGGACACCAGGCTATCGACCACTCGCGCGATAGCCGGATTCTGATGATAGAACGCATGGTGACGCCCGAGGCGTCGGCTCTCTTCAATCTCTTCCGCCACCGCGCCAAACAGATAAAAATTATCGATCCCCACTGCCTCGCGGATTTCGATATTCGCCCCATCATAGGTGCCGATAGTTAACGCGCCGTTCATGGCAAACTTCATATTGCTGGTGCCGGACGCCTCGGTCCCGGCGGTGGAAATTTGCTCAGAAAGATCCGTGGCGGGAATAATTTTTTCCGCCAGCGAAACTTTATAATCTTCGAGGAAAACCACTTTAAGCTGCCCGGCGACCTGCGGGTCACTGTTAATTTTTCGGGCAACGGTATTAATCAACTGAATAATCAGCTTCGCCATCCGGTAGCCCGGCGCCGCTTTACCCGCAAACAAATGGACCTTAGGCGCAATCGTTCTCCCTGCCTCTTTGATCTCCAGGTACAGCGCGATCACGTGAAGAATATTGAGTAACTGTCGTTTGTATTCGTGAATACGTTTGACCTGACAGTCAAACATGGCCAGCGGATCTAGCGGGATGCCGTAGCGTTGCGCCACCAGCTGGCTGAGCGCGGTTTTGTTGGCAAATTTTATGGCCCGGATATTGTCAATAACGGCCGGATCGTCGACGAGGTTTTCCAGACGGGAGAGCTGGGGTAAATCGGTTGGCCACCCCACCCCCAATTGTTGGCGCAAAAACTCTGCCAGCCCAGGGTTAGCCTGCTGCACCCAACGACGCGGTGTGACGCCGTTGGTCTGATTAATGAATTTCTCCGGGGTGATAAAATAGAAATCAGGCACCAGCTGTTTTTTGACCAATTCTGAGTGCAGCCACGCCACCCCATTCACGCGATGGCTACCGACAATGGCCAGATTAGCCATGCGGATTTGCTTATCATGATGTTCGTCAATTAAAGACAGCGAAGATAACAGATGATTTTTATCCGGCCAGCGCCGGGCCACCGCTTCGAGAAAACGGTGGTTAATCTCAAATATAATCTGCAAGTGACGCGGCAGAAGTTTCTCAAACAACGACACCGGCCAGGTCTCCAGCGCTTCCGGCATCAGCGTATGATTGGTGTAGGCGCAGGTATTTTGCGTTATCTCCCACGCCTGCTCCCAGGGCAGTCGGTATTCGTCCACGAGGATCCGCATCAGCTCCACCACCGCCAATGCCGGATGGGTGTCATTAAGCTGAATAGCCACATGCTGCGCCAGCAAAGTAATGTCGTCATTAACCTCAGCGTAGTCACGAAATATATCCCGCAGCGTACAGGCCACCAGAAAATATTCTTGGGTCAGCCGCAGCTCTTTTCCGGTCAGCACCTCATCGGAAGGATAGAGTATTTTTGAAATATTCTCCGAGGCGATTTTTTCACTCACCGCCTTGATATAATCGCCGCGATTAAAAATATGGATATTAAAGGAGTCAGAGGCTACCGCGCTGTAGAGACGCAGCTTGTTGGTGGTCGTATCCCGGTATCCGGAAACAAAATAGTCATGGGGAATACCAACGATAGTTTTCCAGCCGAGCCACATCGGGTTGTAATTACCATCAATATCTTCGCTATGCTCGATATACCCCCCCAGCGGGATCAGAATGTGCTGGGCGTGATGCTCCACCAGCCATGGGGAATGCATGGAGTGCCAGTCATCAGGATGTTCGATCTGCTGATCGTTTTGAAAGGACTGGCGAAAAAGGCCATATTCGTATTTGATGCCATGCCCGGACGCTGCAATGTCAAGGGTGGCCATCGAGTCGATAAAGCAAGCGGCTAAGCGCCCTAATCCGCCGTTACCCAGCGCGGCGTCAGGCTCCTCGTCAAGGAGGCGTTCAAGATCAAACCCCAGGTCATTGACCACCTGGCGCATCTCCGACAGTAAATTCATATTCACCAGGTTATTACGCAGCGACTGGCCGAGTAAAAACTCCATCGACAGGTAGTAAACTCGCTTTTTTCGCGCTTCGCGCTGCCGCGCCTGGCTCGACAGAAAATGGTCCTGCTGAAAATGACGAATGGCCAGCGCCACCGCGTTAAAAATATCGCCTTGCGTGGCTTTATTTAAGCTGACACACAGCGTGTATTTTAATTGCTCTTCAACCAACGCCCGTAATTCTTTGATATCTTGCGGATTAATGACAGGCATGCTGACCTCACTGGTCTCTTTTCTGCGTAAAACCGTGGCAGGTAAATCATCATTTTTCCAAGTATAGACGAAGTTTTTTTGCGGAAAGTTTTTATTCCTGAGCATCAATTCGCTTATATCGTGCTTCGGAACAATTAACATTCCTCCTTTTAAACGGATTGGTGGTTTCATTTTCGCCAGCTGATTACGCTGCGGCGCTGACAGAGTCAACGAGATTTCGCATGGCGGGTTTGCGAAGTCGAAGGTCAGGATGAAGCGCGGTTGGGATGGTCAAAAGGAAAAGCAAAAAGGGGTTACCTTTCGGTAACCCCTTCTTTTATATGGCGGAAGCGCAGAGATTCGAACTCTGGAACCCTTTCGGGTCGCCGGTTTTCAAGACCGGTGCCTTCAACCGCTCGGCCACACTTCCGGTGTGAGGCGCACTATAAACACCTCGGCGGATGCTGTAAAGCACCATTTTGTTCAACTGCCTTAAAAACAAACAAATCTGTGTTATTCGTCTGAATTTCAGGCAGTTCGCACAGAAAATCAGCGCCCATCGCCGCTCGCGGACGGCAGTTTCTTTATGTACATATCTTTGGTGTAGTAGTACCCCAGTTTGTCCGGCGTGAAGCCGCCCACCCAGGGCTTCACTAAATGGGTACGCACATAGTGATAGACCGGAATGGCGGGAACATCCTGCGCCAGCAGATCTTCCGCCTGCTGATAGTATTTGCCGCGGGTCGCCACGTCGGTGGCTTTCGCCGCGTTGTGCAGCGCCTCATCGTAAGCCGGGTTGCTGTACTGACTGGTGTTCTCGCTATCCCCGGTGCGGAAGGTATTGAGGAAGGAGGCGGCATCGTCGTAGTCGGCAATCCACGCGTAGCGGACGGCGTCAAAATTATGCGTATGCATCGTATCCAGCATCGTCTTCCACTCCTGGTTCTGCAGCTTCACCTCGACGCCGAGGTTTTTCTTCCACATAGAGCTGGCGGCGATGGCGATGCGCTGATGTGACTCGTAGGTGTTATATAGCAGGGTAAAGACCAGTGGGTGCCGCTCATCGTACCCTGCCTGCGCCAGCAGTTTTTTCGCCTCGGCAATCCGCTTCTCGCGCGGCCAGCTGGCATAGTCCGGGCTGTGTAGCGTCACGCCGCCAATATCCGGCTGACTGATCACCCAGGCCGGGCGCTGGCCCTGGCCGAGTACTTTTCCGGCAATGATATCTTTATCAAGCGCCATATTCAGCGCCCGACGCACGCGCGCGTCGTTAAACGGCGGCCGGGTGGTATTGAACTCGTAGTAATAGGTCGCCAACTGTGGCGAAACGTCCAGCTGGTCGCCCATGGTTTTCTGCAACTGCGCAAACTGATTGATCGGCACCGTGTAAACAATATCGATCTCCCCCGCTTTGTAGCGATTGACATCGGCGGCCTCGGAAGAGACTGGCAGGTAAGTGACTTTATTGATAACCGTGTGCGCATTGTCCCAGTACTTCACATTACGTTCAGCCACCAGCCGTTCATTCACCACCCATTGGGTCAGCTTATAGGGCCCGCTGGTGACGATATGCTCTGGCCGGGTCCATTTATCGGCAAAACGCTCCACCAGCACTTTGTCGATCGGCACCAGCGCGGGGTGCGCCAGCATCGCCAGGAAGGCAGCATTCGGCTGAGTCAGGGTGACCTGCAGCGTGGTGTCGTTTAGGGCTTTCACCCCCAGCGTCTCGGGGCCCTTTTGCCCCAGGGCAATCTCTCGGGCGTTGGTGATATGCATATTGCCGGGGTAGCTTGCATAGGGGGAGGCGGTGGCCGGCGAGACCAGCCGTTGCCAGCTCCAGACGATATCCTGCGCCGTGATGGCCGTGCCGTCGGACCAGGTCAGACCGGGACGTAAATGGAAGGTCCACAGCTGGTTGTCCTTGTTTTCCCAGCGTTCCGCCAGCCGGGGCTCGACCGCCCCCGCAGGCGATACGCTGACCAGACCTTCGAAGAGATCGCTAATAATATTATTTTCAACGTCGCTCTCGACTTTGTGCGGATCGAGCGAGGCTGGTTCACTGCCGTTATTTCTGACCAGCTCCTGCTTTTCCGCCAGCTGGGTGCCCGGCGGCACCTCCGCCGCCTGCGCCCCGCCGATCATTGCTATCATACTGACTGCCAGCAGCGTTCGCGTGATGTGATTGTTTTGATGTAATGTCATTTCCCTTTGCCTTTAACGTACGGAGTTATTCCCCCTTCCACACTTAGTCGCAGAATTTCAATAAAGCAATATTTTTCAGTAACCTATAAGATTTCGATCGGCTCACCGAAGCGAAACGCGAAAACATATCGCTTTTTCCAATCCATGCAGAATTTTATGCTAGTCAAAAGCGGCAAAAGCTAAGTAAAGATGGGTAAAAGCATTAGGGCTTCACGCTTGTTTTTCTTATTCTTTATACCTAATTACATCTGTCATAAGAGAGTGACTCATGGATCGCATAATTACATCATCGCGTGACCGTTCCTCGCTGCTCAGCACGCACAAGGTTCTGCGTAACACCTACTTCCTGCTCAGCCTGACGCTGGCGTTTTCCGCCATCACCGCTACCGCCAGCACGGTGCTGATGCTTCCTTCCCCGGGGCTGATTTTAACCCTCGTGGGGATGTACGGTCTGATGTTCCTGACCTATAAAACGGCGAATAAGCCCACCGGGATTATTTCCGCCTTCGCCTTCACCGGGTTCCTCGGCTATATCCTTGGACCGATGCTGAACGCGTACCTTTCTGCCGGCATGGGCGATTTGATCGGCCTGGCGCTGGGCGGTACGGCGCTGGTCTTCTTCTGCTGCTCGGCCTACGTGCTGACGACGCGCAAAGATATGTCTTTCCTCGGTGGGATGCTGATGGCCGGCGTGGTCGTGGTGCTGATTGGTATGGTCGCTAACCTGTTCCTGCAGCTGCCGGCGCTGCACCTGGCGATTAGCGCGGTGTTCATCCTGATCTCTTCGGGCGCCATCCTGTTCGAGACCAGCAACATCATCCGCGGTGGTGAAACCAACTACATTCGCGCCACGGTCAGCCTGTATGTCTCGCTGTACAACATCTTTGTCAGCCTGCTGAGCATCCTGGGCTTCGCCAGCCGGGACTAACCGTTCCCCTGCTAACAAAGGCCTCGCTTATGCGGGGCCTTTTTTTTTGCTACACTGCGGCCAGTTTCAGGCGGTATGTGAAAAATTATGTTTATTTTTGAAGGCAACGAAATTGAGACGGATAGCGAAGGCTATCTGAAAGATACCACCCAGTGGAGCGAGGCGATGGCCGACGTCATCGCCGCGCAGGAAGGGATAACGCTCACCGTTGAGCACTGGGAAGTGGTGCGCTTTGTGCGCGAGTTTTACCTTGAATTCAACACCTCGCCAGCGATCCGCATGCTGGTAAAGGCGATGGCCAACAAGTTTGGCGAAGAGAAAGGCAACAGCCGCTATCTCTATCGCCTGTTTCCGAAAGGCCCCGCCAAACAAGCGACCAAAATCGCCGGTCTGCCGAAGCCGGTGAAGTGCATCTAATAGAGGATCGCGAACTTGTCCCAGCTGCGGGTGGGTTGATGGGGTTCAGTCAACACTCGGTCAACCCGCGCGCTGCGCGGCCCACCGGCTTTCAGCCAGGCGATGAGTTTCTCCACCTGCTCCGCCTCGCCGCAGGCAAGCACTTCCACGCCGCCGTCGTCCAGATTACGGGCATAGCCGGTCAATCCCAGCTGCAGCGCTTCCCGCTGTGTCGAATAGCGAAACCCTACGCCCTGAACCGAACCGTAAACCCATGCCATCGTGCAGATACTGGCCATCATCGTCTCCTTTTCGCTCACCCTTTACGCTGAGGATAGCAAATTCATTCAGCGTACGTGCTTTGGCAGTAAACCATAGTGCTGACGGAAGCGCGCGGTAAAGCGCGATCCCGACTGATATCCGCTGTTCTGCGCAATTTCCCCGATGGGCCGCGAAGTGGTCTGCAGCTGCCCCAGGGCATGGGCCATCCGCACCTCCTCGACAATCTGGCGAAAACTCTGCGATTCCTGCTGCAGCCGACGGCGCAGCGTGGACTCGCCGAGAAAGAGCATTTTCGCCACCCGCGACACGCTCCACGCTTGCGCTGGCGACAGCATGACCAGTTGTCGAACCTGCGCCGACAGATCCTGCTGCCGCTCGACGAGCAGCGGGCCGGCATAACCCGCCTCGTGCAAGGCCAGCAGCAGGCCCATGGTCTGATGCTGCTGCAGAGAGGGGGACAAGCCTTCCCGCACCGCCTGCAGAACGCTTTGCCACATAAACGCCAGCTCAGTCGTCACCGGGGCGCAGAGCGAGGTCAGACGCCCGGGCGGTGGTTCACTGACATAGCGGGTCTTGAACGCCGTCAACAGCTCGGGCGTCAGCGACAGCAGATCGGAGCAAAAGAGGCCATTCTCCGGCTGGTTAATCACCTCCAGCTCAACGTCAGCCGGCAAAACAATCAGCTGTTGCGGGGTAGCCAGCACCCGGCTCTCCCCTTGCACAATCACCTTGCTGCCGCGCTTTACCCGACAGAGCGCCGGGGCGAACAGACGCACCCGATGCAGCCTGCATAGCCGTCGGGTGGTGATCTCCGCGGCGGTCAGGGCGTTATGCTGAAAATGAATACTCTCCATCCGACCAACCTTTTATTTTAGCGCCCGGCCGTCGCCGTCAACTGGGCGCTGGCGAGAGCATGGCTGTGTAACAGATACCCGACCAGCGCCCCGCTGGCATCGGCGTTCACCGGCAGCGTGGGGATATCCAGCGCCCACACCGTAAAACGGTAGCGATGCGGTTTATCTCCCGCCGGCGGGCAGGCGCCGCCGAAGCCGGCATAGCCAAAATCGTTGCGGCCCTGTACCGCTCCGTTCGGCAGTGTAGCGCTGTTTTTATCTCCCGCGCCAGCGGGCAGAGAAGAGACGCTGCTGGCAATATTGACTAACGTCCAGTGCCACCAGCCGCTGCCGGTAGGTGCATCAGGATCCCGGACGGTGACCGCGAAGCTGCGCGTGCCTGCCGGGGCGTTTTTCCATGCCAGCTGTGGAGAGACATTGCCTCCTGTGCAGCCGAAACCGGTAAACCAGTGCTTCTGGGCCAGCGGCTGCCCGTCACGCATATCATTGCTGCTCACGCTAAACGGCGCAGCCATCGCGCCACTGCTCACTGCCGCAACCATCGCCACAACTATCCGCATACCTGTTTTCATCGTCTTCTCCTCCTGGGGGTGAGAAGACAGAGTATGAAACGCCGCGCAAAGTGAATGTGCTGAAGCGCCTGCATTTTGTGCCGAAACGCTCAACCGCGCCTGGCGGGGGAAAGATGCTTGTATGCGCCAGGTGTGCTAATCTACGCGCCATTTTTCGGTGCCGACATTCCCGTTGCTTAAAGGTAGCTCCATGACAGATTCCCTATTCCCCCGCTTAGTGTTAGCCAAAGGACGCGAGAAATCCCTGCTGCGTCGCCATCCGTGGATTTTCTCCGGCGGCGTCGCCCGCATGGAAGGTAAAGCCCGCAGCGGTGAAACCATCGATATCGTTGACCATCAGGGAAAATGGCTGGCCCGCGGCGCTTATTCGCCGTCGTCGCAGATCCGCGCCCGCGTGTGGACCTTCGATCGCAACGAAGCCATTGATAACGCCTTCTTTGAACGCCGCCTGCAGCAGGCGCAAACCTGGCGTGCCTGGCTGGCCGAGCGCGATGGTCTCGACAGCTACCGTCTGATCGCCGGCGAGTCCGATGGGCTGCCGGGCGTGACAATCGACCGCTTTGGCAACTTTTTCGTACTGCAGCTCCTCAGCGCAGGCGCCGAATACCAGCGCGCCGCCATCATCAGCGCCCTGCAGAGCCTGTTCCCGGACTGCGCCATTTACGATCGCAGCGATGTCGCGGTGCGTAAAAAAGAGGGGCTGGAGCTGGCCCAGGGGCCGGTAGTGGGCGAACTGCCGCCAGCGCTGCTGCCGATCGCTGAGCACGGCATGAAGCTGTTGGTCGATATCCAGGGCGGGCACAAAACCGGCTATTACCTCGACCAGCGCGACAGTCGCCTGGCGACCCGTCGCTACGTGGCGGACAAACGGGTGCTGAACTGCTTCTCTTATACCGGCGGCTTTGCGGTGTCAGCGCTGATGGGCGGCTGCCGCCAGGTCACCAGCGTGGATACCTCGCAGGAAGCGCTCGACGTTGCGCGCCAGAACGTGGAGCTCAACGGACTGGATCTGTCCAAAGCGGAGTTTGTGCGCGACGACGTGTTCAAACTGTTGCGTAAATACCGCGATCAAGGGGAGAAATTCGACGTCATCGTGATGGATCCGCCGAAATTCGTAGAAAATAAAAGCCAGTTGATGGGCGCCTGCCGTGGCTATAAAGATATCAATATGCTGGCGATCCAGCTGCTGAACCCCGGCGGCGTGCTGCTGACCTTCTCCTGCTCCGGCCTGATGACCACCGATTTATTTCAGAAAATCATCGCGGATTCCGCAATTGATGCCGGACGTGATGTACAATTTATAGAACAGTTCCGTCAGGCTGCCGACCATCCGGTGATCGCAACCTATCCGGAAGGGCTGTATCTGAAGGGGTTTGCCTGTCGCGTCATGTAACTTGAAAAACGAAACATGAGCCTCATATAGGGAGTATTCATGTTTCCCAGGAGGTGCCTATGATAGCCAGCAAATTCGGTATCGGCCAACAGGTCCGCCATACGCTCTTGGGCTACCTGGGCGTCATCGTCGATGTCGATCCCGAGTACTCGCTCGCGGAACCGGAAGAGGATGAAATTGCCGCCAATGACGAACTGCGCGCGGCCCCCTGGTACCATGTAGTGATGGAAGATGATGATGGCCAACCCATCCACACCTATCTGGCAGAAGCGCAGCTGAGCAGCGAACCCCGCGACGAACATCCGGAGCAGCCGTCCCTCGACGAGCTGGCCAAAACAATTCGTCAGCAGTTGCAGGCGCCGCGCCTTCGCAATTAAACAAAACCCCGCCAGGCGGGGTTTTTTGTTATTTTGCTAATCCCAGTCGCGGTAGCTCAATGGCCGGACAACGATCCATCACCACGTTTAACCCGGCTTCTCGGGCCAGCACCGCGGCCTGTTCATTGATCACCCCCAGCTGCAGCCACAGCGTTTTCGCGCCGATAGCAATCGCCTCCTGCGCCACGCCCCATGCCGCTTCTGAATTACGGAAGACATCAACCATGTCGACCTTTTCCGGAACATCGGCAAGCGTTCCATAGCCCTGCTGCCCCAACAGCGTCTTGCCTGCCACCTTCGGCGAAACCGGGATAACGTGATACCCCTGATCCAGCAGATACTTCATGACCCGGTAGCTAGGACGGTCAGGTTTGTCGCTGGCACCGACCAGCGCAATCGTCCGTGTCGAGGTCAGGATTTCGGCAATATCGTTCTCTTTCATGGTTTCCTCCTGCTATTTCACCTAAGTGTATGCTAATCCGCAGCAGGGGGCCATCCAGGCTAACCCGCAGATTCAGCAAAATTTTCATCCCTGATGCTTGCAGCGACAGCCACATTCAGTAATCTGTCAGCAGGTCAAAATGCGGAATGAAAATATGGAACTGACAACACGTACCCTGCCTGCGCAAAAACATATCGCGCTGGTGGCTCACGATCACTGTAAAGATATGCTGATGAAATGGGTTGCTCGCCATCAGGCGCTGCTGGCGCAACATGTTTTGTACGCCACCGGCACTACCGGCAACCTGGTCTCCCGGGCTACCGGGCTGGAGGTCAATGCCATGCTGAGCGGCCCGATGGGCGGCGACCAGCAGGTGGGTGCCCTCATTTCAGAAGGGAAAATCGACGTGCTGATCTTCTTCTGGGATCCGCTGAACGCCGTTCCCCACGACCCGGATGTCAAAGCCTTGCTGCGTCTGGCCACGGTCTGGAACATTCCGGTCGCCACTAACGTCTCCACCGCTGACTTTATTATCCAGTCGCCGCACTTCGCTGAACCGCTCGATATTCTGATCCCGGATTATCCGCGATATCTTGCCGAGCGCCTGAAATAATCGAACCGCGATCACGGCTTTCTGGCCACAGGCACATCCAGCGCCTGCAGGATCTCGACAAACGGCGACGGTTGCGCCTTGTTAAATAACAGCCACACCCGGTGACGGGCACGGGTTATGGCCACGTACAGCAGTCGACGTTCCTCCGCATCCGGAAAATCTTCCGGTTGCGGCAGGAGCGCCTCCTCTATGATCGACTCGCGCGCTGGAGCCGGAAACGCATCCACTCCCTCCTGCAGTCCCAGCACAATGACATAGTCGGCCTGTTGACCTTTGCTGGCGTGAATAGTCATAAAATCAAGCTGGAGGTGCGGCCAGCGCGTCGCCGCTTTATCAAGCGCCTCGGGCTTCAGATGATGGTAGCGGGCAAGCAGAAGGATCCGCTGCTCGGGCTTAACGTAACCGCTCAATTTATCCAGAAGATCGTCCAGCTTATCGTCGGCTAACAAAGTGACGGCCTTTTTATCTCCCGCGGTCAGGCTGTTCAGCGGTTTGCTTAACTGATGCGGATTCTGCTGGATAAAACCATTGGCTATTTCGCCGATACGCCCGTTAAAGCGATAGGTGGTATCCAGCGCACAGCAGTCCCCTTCGCCAAAGTAGTGGTTGAACGCGGTGGTCAGGGAGAGCTGCGCCCCGCTGAACCGGTAAATCGCCTGCCAGTCATCGCCAACGGCAAAGAGCGTGGTTTGGCTATTTTGCCGGCGTAACGCGGCCAGCAGCGAGGCTCGCTGCGGCGAAATATCCTGAAATTCATCCACCAGAATGTGTTTCCACGGGCTAACGAAGCGGCCTTTATCGAGAATATTGACCGCCTGATGGATCAGGCCGGAAAAATCGACTGCATTCTCCGCCTTCAGCGCCGCCTTCCACTCTTTCAGCAGGGGCGACATCAGCTTCACCCGTTTACTGAACAGATCGCGTACCGCATCCGGCGCGCCGGCGATCATCTCTGCCTGGGAGCCGCCGTGCATGCGCATCAGGCTGACCCAGCGGTCAAGCCGGCTGGCCATCCGCCGCTGCACCTTTTTATCCTGCCAGAAGTCCCCCTCCGGCAGTTGCCAGCCCATCTCCTCTTCCAGCCACAGGCGCCAGCCTTTCGCCTGCGCTTTTTTCTCCTGGCACTGCTTTTGCCAGCTTTTCAGCAGCAATGCGTGGCGGGCCGCAGTATCGCTTTCCAGCTTACTGATGGTGGGCACTTTTTTGCTGCCCTGCTGGATAATATGCAGCGCCAGCGAGTGGAAGGTGCGGGCGGTAATATCGTCTGATGCCAGACGCTCGCGGATCCGCTCATCCATCTCCTGCGCCGCCTGGCGGCCAAATGCCAGCAGCAGAATTTGCTCTGCCGCCGCTTCTCCCCGCGCCAGCAGCCAGCCCGCTCGAGCCACCAGCACCGAGGTTTTACCACTGCCCGCTCCCGCCAGCACCAGCAGGGAGTGCTCGCCGTTCACCACCGCTCGCGCCTGCGACGGATTGAGCGGGGAGGATTCCACTCCGTTAAAAAAGCCGCGATACTGTTCCAGCATCGCCTCGGTAAAGGCCTGGTTATGGGCCTGACGCGCCGCTTCAATATCCCCTAACCAGCGCTGACATTCCCGCCACAGCTCCCGGCAGTTATCAAAGGCGTCAAGCCGGCTGGTGGGCATCGGCAGCCCGGTTAACGCATGGCGAATATTATCCTGAACATCCGCCACCTGCTGACGCGTCAGCCACTTACCTTCTGCCCGGGTGCGTTCGATAGCTGTCAGCTGCTGCTTCAGCACCCCGGCGGCGATATCGCTCATTTCCGTGCTCCACTGCTGCCAGAGCGTGTGTAAATGGTGATAAAAGCGCTGCGTTTCGCTCCATTCGGTACCGTGCAAACGCACGACTTTATCGTCCGGCAGCACAAACTCCAGTTCGCCCCAGACCAGACCGCGCTTACAATGCACTGACAATAACTGATTGAAAGGGATAAGATACTCATGACGATCGCCGGAAACCTTTACCCCGGCATTCAGTAACTGCACCCTGTCATAAGGATGCTGAGCCATGCGTTTGCCCAATGTTGTCGCTTTAAGTTCCATATAATGTCGATTTTCAATCAGGGTGGATTGTTTTTCAGTTTAACCGCCCCGGACCAGGTGCTCCAGCGCAAAAAAACGTTACAATTGTCAGGTCTTATTATCCACAGGGCAAAACCGAGGCTTTATGCGTACCATTCTGAATATTTTGAACTTTATCCTTGGCGGTTTCGCCACCACTTTAGGCTGGCTGCTCGCCACCCTGGTCAGCATTATGCTGATCGTCACGCTGCCGCTGACTCGTTCCTGCTGGGAAATCACTCGCCTTTCGTTATTTCCCTATGGTAACGAGGCGATTCATGTTGATGAGCTCGAGCCAGGTCGCCAAAACAGCCTGCTGAACGCCGGCGGCACCATCCTGAACATTCTGTGGTTCATTTTTTTCGGCTGGTGGTTGTGCCTGATGCATATTTTCAGCGGCATCGCCCAATGCCTGACTATCATTGGCATCCCGGTGGGGATCGCTAATTTTAAAATCGCCGCCATCGCCCTCTGGCCGGTGGGTCGCCGGGTCGTCTCTGTGGAAACCGCGCGCGCCGCGCGCGAAGCCAATGCGCGTCGTCGCTTTCAGTAACCGAACGGAACACGGACATGATTAGCCCCCTGCTACGCCGCTACACCTGGAACAGCGCCTGGCTTTATAACGTACGCATTTTTATTGCGCTCTGCGGCACGACGTTGTTTCCCTGGTGGATCGGCGAAGTCAAACTGACCATCCCCCTCACCCTCGGCGTCGTGGCCGCGGCGCTGACCGACCTTGATGACCGTCTGGCGGGCCGTCTGCGCAACCTCGCCATTACTCTGGTTTGCTTTTTTATCGCCTCCGCCTCCGTGGAGCTGCTGTTTCCGTGGCCGCCGCTGTTTGCCCTTGGTCTGACCGTGTCTACCATCGGCTTTATTTTGCTTGGCGGCCTCGGACAGCGCTATGCGACCATTGCCTTCGGCGCCCTGCTTATCGCCATCTACACCATGCTCGGCGTCACGCTGTACGATCACTGGTATCTGCAGCCGTTGTTCCTGCTGGCGGGAGCCGTGTGGTACAACCTGCTGACGTTGTCCGGCCATCTGCTTTTTCCAATTCGTCCACTGCAGGACAACCTGGCGCGTAGCTATGAGCAACTGGCCCGCTATCTGGAGCTCAAATCCCGGCTGTTTGATCCAGACCTTGAGGATGAGAGCCAGGCGCCGCTGTACGATCTGGCCCTCGCCAACGGCCAACTGGTGGCGACCCTTAACCAAACCAAGGTCTCACTGTTGACCCGACTACGAGGCGACCGGGGACAGCGTGGTACTCGTCGTACGCTGCAGTATTACTTTGTGGCCCAGGATATTCATGAACGCGCCAGCTCATCGCATATTCAGTACCAGACCCTGCGCGACCAGTTCCGCTACAGCGATGTGATGTTCCGTTTCCAGCGCATGCTTTCGATGCAGGCGCAGGCCTGCCAGAAACTCTCGCGGGCGATTCTGCTGCGCGAACCCTATCAACATGATGCCCATTTCGAACGGGCGTTTATGCATCTCGATGCGGCACTTGAGCGCGTACGCGCCAGCGGCGCATCCGATGAGCAGCTCAACGCCCTTGGCTATTTACTCAATAACCTGCGCGCCATTGATGCTCAGCTGGCCACGATTGAATCGGTGCAAACCACCGCGCCCGCCGGGAGTAATACAGAGACGCTGCTGGCCGACGACAGGCTAGGCGGACTGAACGATATCTGGCTGCGCCTGCAGCGCAATATGTCGCCAGAGTCAGCCCTCTTTCGCCACGCGGTGCGTATGTCGCTGGTGCTCTGCGCCGGCTATGCCTTCATCCAGTTTACCGGTCTTCAGCACGGCTACTGGATCCTGCTGACCAGTTTGTTCGTCTGTCAGCCGAACTATAACGCCACCCGCCATCGTCTGGCGTTGCGGATCATCGGCACGCTGGTCGGGGTGGCGATCGGCCTGCCGGTCCTCCTGCTGGTACCGTCGGTTGAAGGGCAGCTGCTGCTGATCGTCCTCACCGGCGTGCTGTTCTTCGCCTTTCGTAACGTGCAGTACGCCCATGCCACCATGTTTATCACGCTGCTGGTGCTGCTGTGCTTTAACCTGCTTGGCGAAGGTTTTGAAGTCGCGCTGCCGCGCATCATTGATACGCTGATCGGCTGCGCCATCGCCTGGGCGGCGGTCAGCTTCATCTGGCCGGACTGGAAATTCCGCAACCTGCCGCGGGCGCTGGACCGGGCGCTAAACGCGAACTGCCGTTATCTGGATGCCATCCTGGAGCAGTACCACCAGGGCCGCGACAACCGGCTGGCCTACCGTGTCGCACGCCGTGACGCCTACAACCGCGATGCTGAGCTGGCTTCCGTCGTCTCGAACTTGTCGACGGAACCACGGGCGGATGCCGCCCAGCGCGAGACCGCCTTTCGCCTGCTGTGTCTCAATCATACCTTCACCAGCTACATTTCCGCTCTCGGCGCGCATCGGGAAAAACTGTCCACGCCGGACATCCTCGCCCTGCTCGATGATGCGGTCTGCTATGTCGATGATGCCCTGCATCATACCCCAGCGGATGAACAGCGAGTGCAGAAGGCGTTGACCAGCCTGCAAAGCCGGATCCACCATCTGGAGCCTCGCGCGGACAGTAAAGAGCCCCTGGTGCTACAGCAGATTGGCCTGCTGCTGGCGCTGTTGCCTGAAATCTGCCGCCTGCAGCAGCGGGTACACGCTCAAACGGAATAACCGTTGTCCATTAGCGCGCAGACGCCCATTCCAGAAGCTCCTGACGCCGTGGCGTCGGGAGCGCGGCGGCATGAACGCCAACGATAGCCCCCTCCAGCGCCAGCAAGACGTTGTGCGATAGGGAAGCATTGTTCTCGCGCAGCTTTAGCCAGGCCTGGCGGGCGCCCACCTCCCGTAGTGCTAACACGTCTGGTATGCCCGAGTGAATCAGCTGCAATTCCATATGAAAACTGATATTGGGTAAATCCTTCAGGCGTCCCGACGACCGGCGGCGATATTTTTCACGCTGGGCGCTCTGCCACGACATCAGCGACAAGCGGAAAAGCTGTTTCTCATCGCGCCACAAGGCATCGTCGATTTGATAATACTTTAGCGGCACGATGCGCCCGTGTCGGCGCAGCATCAATAAAGGATTATGGTGTTCTACCCGATAGGCAGCGCTCTGCTCGCAGGCCTTTAGATAAATATTCCCCTCTGCCACCATCGCAAACACGGTATCTTCGATAGCCAGGCTGTAGCCGCCAAACAGGGGGCGAGAGTGAAGTTGGCCCAGCGGAGAGACGCAGGCCTGAAATTGCGGGAGCCGCGGACATACGAGTTTTCTCATGATCATTCCTTTGTGAATCATGTAATTAAACTTAAGTTGTTAACGGATCCGCTAAGGGAAAACATAAGGGACTTCCCTGACAGCAGCAAGATGATTTTTGCCTGCTTTTCCACCAGAATGCGGTTTTGCGAGACGCTTTCAGAAAATTGCAGCTGTTGCTGCAACTGGCAGACAGGAGAAAAAGGATTAGCCGGTGTTAAGGATGGTGTTGCGAGTAGCCGCAAACCTGTACCGTCAGGATGGCTGAAAGCGATTAAATTTCCACCAGCAAAATGACAAATTGCGGTTGATCTTTTCCCCTGGCGGATATACTGTATATGCATACAGTAACTACAGGCGGGATAGACTATGTTTACTTCAGCTCATGCAAACCGTTCAGCACAGGCCTCTGCTCCGGCAGCCCACTACGCTCATCGTTCTGGCGAACAGGCCGCCAATGGGCTGATCAGTGAAATTGTCTATCGTGAAGATCAACCCATGATGACACAGTTGTTGTTGCTACCTTTATTACAGCAGTTGGGTCAACAGTCTCGCTGGCAGCTGTGGCTTACGCCGCAGCAAAAGCTTAGCCGCGAGTGGGTTCAGTCCGCCGGTCTGCCGCTGTCTAAGGTCATGCAAATTAGCCAGCTCTCCCCCAGTCACACTTTAGACTCGATGATCCGCGCCCTGCGTACCGGTAACTATAGTGTGGTTATCTGCTGGCTGGCGGAGGAGTTAACCGCTGACGAACATGAGCGTCTGGTGCATGCAGCCCAGGAAGGCTGCGCGATGGGATTCATCATGCGCCCGGTCCGAAATCAGGGCACGCTCGGCAGACAACTCAGCGGGCTAAAAATTCACTCAAATTTGTATCATTGAGTGAAATTAGGATTATTCCTGGAATTTTTTTTACCGGTAGTAATGGCACAGCGTTTTTTAAGGTCTTTTTCGCGGAATGCCTGCCACACGGGCATTTGTGCCTTTTTTTCGTGTACGAAAATCAACCATATTTGTTAAATATTGTGTACACAACCCTTTTTTTTCATATGCCTGACAGAGTTCACACTTGTAAGTTTCGAACTAAGTTGTAGACTTTACATCGCCAGGGGTGATCGGCTTACGCTGCATGTATCAGCATAGTTAACAACAAGTCACGCCCCCGGTGAAGGATTTAACCGTGAGGTCTTTTGTAACTTCATGGCGAATTTTGGATGATAATGAGGCGCAAAAAATGAAAAAGACAGCTATCGCGATTGCAGTGGCACTGGCTGGCTTCGCTACCGTAGCGCAGGCCGCTCCGAAAGATAACACCTGGTATGCAGGTGGTAAACTGGGTTGGTCCCAGTATCACGACACCGGTTTCTACGGTAACGGTTTCCAGGGCAACAATGGTCCGACCCGTAACGATCAGCTCGGTGCTGGTGCGTTCGGTGGTTACCAGGTTAACCCGTACCTCGGTTTCGAAATGGGTTACGACTGGCTGGGCCGTATGGCATATAAAGGCAGCGTTGACAACGGTGCTTTCAAAGCTCAGGGCGTTCAGCTGACCGCTAAACTGGGTTACCCGATCACTGACGATCTGGACATCTACACCCGTCTGGGCGGCATGGTTTGGCGCGCTGACTCCAAAGGCAACTACGCTTCTAACGGCGTTTCCCGTAGCGAACACGACACTGGCGTTTC
>ENA-UPSY01000965-UPSY01000965.1-human-gut-metagenome-genome-assembly--contig:-NODE-965-length-32333-cov-6.170015_pt1 | contig 32333 bp, 42 predicted proteins | sample MGYA00250044_ERZ773365 | MGnify/ENA primary metagenome ERZ773365 (study PRJEB29103, sample SAMN06111932) | human gut metagenome | biome: human gut; feature: ankylosing spondylitis patient; material... | reverse complement strand
TAGGCGTAGATACATGGTGACAAGATGTGCTTCATCATGCACTACTAGCTTATCGTTTAATTCGTTGATTTTCTCGCTGTTTGATTCACCGATTTGTTGAATAGTTTCAACCGAATCATGGATATTGTCCAACTCGCCTTTTAAGTCTCCGAATTGTGATTTGCTTAAATTAGCTGACTTGCTAGCCTTCATCCCAAACCAGCCCGTTGCGATCACACCGATGGTAGGGGCAAGGTGAGCTATTAGCTCAGAAACATTCAATGTACTGTACCTCTTTTATTTATTTAACCCCCATTTTTACTAGAACAAGAAATTCTTAATAATTTCGTCCGCAATAGCCTTGTGCCCTAAATCTCCCGGGTGACTGGCAACGCCGGGGTCAGTGACTGTGTACTTAGTGCCGTCTGGCAAGTCAATGATAGCCCCGACGTAAGATTTATATTTAGGGTCTTTAGAAAACTTGTAGATGTCCACAAAAGTAACATCAAGAGGAGCACAGATACGCTTCAAGCGGTCTACAAAATCTTGCGAAGCGTAGTACACACCGACCCAATAAATCAACGCTTTAGGCGACGCATTGCGAATCCAACTGATAAGGTTTGGAATATCTGTTTCCAGATTTCTTCGTTTCTCGTCATTGTTCAGGTTATCTCCAAATTGCAAAATGACGATATCTGTGTCCGGTTTCAACGTCAGCATCATTTTGTTTTCAAAGGTTTGACGGCGTGTGTTGGGTTCTGATTCCCATGATGCCCCGTTACCACGTTCTACGACGGCTTCTGGATTCTTGGATTGAATATACTTCCTAACGAGAGTGAAATAGTCTTTATCTTGTGAGCTGGCAGCCATCCCAATCCCTTTCAGCCATCCATGACTTGCGATTGAGTTACCAAAAACAACGACACGTTTAGGGATGTTTGAAACCGTTGATAAATTCCCATTGTTATCGACTAACAGACGGAATTTAGTGCCGTTAGGGCTAACAACCATCGGTGTGCGTTTGAAGATTTCGAGCTCTGAAACAATCGGCTCGAGCTTGTCTGTAGTACGCTTCAAGTCTTCTACTTTCTCATTGGCACTTTCTTCTGCAACTGTGTAAGTGAAAGGGATAGCGTTGTTAGTTCGGTACATGATTTTTCCAGCGTACCCAGCATTGCTAGTTGTATGCTGAGCGTCCTGAATCAAGTTCTGCTCACCTTTTGAAGCGTAGACAGTATTGTCTTTGGATTCAAAAAATAACTGTTCGCCGTAAAAGATAGAGATATTCTCATGTCTTAAACTCAAGCGGTTATAACCCGCACTGAGATCCTTAGTGAATGTACGAGGTGACACAATCAACTGGTTCTGGTCAATGTTACCGATAGCGAAATTATACGTTCCTGCATCCTTAACATAGACATCCACAGTGTCGATAAAACCTTTCGTTTTGGGCCATGTATCGACAGGGGACATATAAGCTAGGTTATTGACCGTGGTTTTCTGTGTTGAGTCAATCCCGTCAATCTTTTGGCCAAAGCGGGTGCTATTGTTGTCAGCGCTCAAGAAATTGACAGTAGATTCTAGGGCAGACGCTCCATAATCTAAATTTTTAAGCAACGACGCTTTAGAAAGCCCACCTTGGATAAGTTTTGATTGTGGGTCTCTAAGCTGTCTTGTAATCAACAAATAACCATTTTCTGGTGGCGTGTAATCCCCGCTAATCAATTCATCTTTTGTTGAGAATTGCTTGAGTTTGCGATTATCGACGCTGAGGAAGTAAGTAAACACCCCACGGACATCTTTCAAGCCGTATTTAACGCCTTTTTTAAGGGTAATTGGTGGATACACTCCCCAATCCGCAGCATCCGCTTTGTCTTGGCCGTTTCCGTTGTAAAACTTACCACGAATGAACGCATTCTCATCAAGAATCTGCTTGATTTCGGTCACAAAATCAAGGTCAGTAGCCTTGACATCGACTGACAATTTTGGAATCTTGAGCGAAATATAACCATCTGGAAGGTTATTCATATCAACATTAGCAGCGGACAGTTCCGCTACTGATGCGTTGAAAACTTTAGGTTTTGGGTCGCTGTTTTGAGTTGATACGTACAAAATCGAGTCTTCTGTTGGCGTGTATTCTGTAGTAACTACTGTATCTCTATCAGCTAATTTCTTGATGATTCGACTACCATCTACGGATGTTACGAAAGTAAGGACACCACGAACACCAGCGATGTAGTAAGTCTTGCCCTTGTACATATTAACGGGTAGGAATCGACTCCATCCGCCGGCAACGTCGTTGATAATCTTACCGTTGTTTTCTACCCAGAAAGTACCGGTAATGCGGTCAGTAAGCATTTGCTTAATACCTTGGGCGAAGTCAATGTTATCAGCGGTTACTTCGTTACCACCAAGGCCACGGGATTGATAGACGCCCCCTTCTTTCCAAGAGCGAGCCCCTTCGTCGTAGTAATACCACTTGCCCGTGTCTTTCGCTACCACGATGCCGTTAGCGCCGTTTGGGTAGGTGCTACTGATTTCTGATAGTGAACCGAGAACTGCTTTCGGTGCGTTGGACTCAATCTTGTTGAATTTCTTTTCAACGAAATCGGCACTTGCCTTGCCGTTTAGAGTGTTCTCGATAGTGCTGAGACGATCATCAAGGTTGCCAGCAAGCCCACGGGCTTTAACGACTTCCATATTGGTATTACCGTTTGTGGCACCGTCAGCGTAAGCTATTTCAATGCCCGTAGCAATAGCCTCTCGGACATCCGCTCCCCTTGTTTTCGTGCGAATAGCCTTAGTCAAAACATTGATGTTTTTAGTTTTTTCTAAAGGCGTCACATCATCGTAGAGGTTCAAACGTCCCTCTGCTTCAGTTTGTGGCATGTTTAATTACCTCCTGTTAATTCTTTTTGTAATCTAGCGATTTCAGCTTCAACGTCCTTAATCGTTCTAGCACGTTCTTGTTCGTCCATATTGAACGACGCTAACTGATTATCATAGTTAGCCTTAGCTGCGAGATAATCAGCGTATTGTTTATCATAGGCTGCAATCTCGTCCGCTGATGCGTTAGAGCTAGGTGGATTAGGTGCCGTTGGGGCTGTAGGTGCTTGGCTAGGTTTATTCTTAAGTGCTGCGAGTTGGTCTTTAAGAGCTTTCAAGCGTTTCTCTTTGTTCGCTGTCGAAGTGTTCTGTTTCAAGCGTTCGATAGAGTTTTCAGCCTCTTGAAGCTGCAACTGATACGCTGAAAGTGATTGAGATTGTGAACCGATAGTCAAATCAACACTCTGTGGGTTTAGAATATCAATTTTTTTCTCCAAGATTTGCAAAGTTTCAATTCCAGAAAGTGGTGCATTGATAATCGGGTGTTTATTCCCAATTTCAAACTTGTCATATCGGTTATCAATTAAGTAACGCTCTACCGCTGAGATTGTCCATTTGGCGAGTGCGATTTTCTGATTTCTCAAATACTGCTTGCCACGGGCTAAAAGTACGCTAGGGTTATCGATTTCAGTCCAGATAACAGCCTTACGAATAATACCAAACTCTTTCATCAGCTCTTTATCTTCTAAGTAAGCTCGATTGTTATTGACGTGCCAAATAGTCAATTGCTCCCTGGTAACATCGGGGCTCTGGTCCTCGTCTGGATGTTCCTTCTGAATATCAGCACCAATCGGCATGATTTGAGTAGCTAGACCGTCAAAATCAAGCTCACGGCTTGCTGATTTGATATTCTTACCAATTTGAAGCGGTGATTTTTTGGTTTCTCCAATCTGAGCGGTCCAATCCACATATAAGCGAGTATTTCGCTCATAGATGGTCAAATAACCCCCGATGTTGTTGATAATTCGTTCTCGGACACAATCCCAAGTGCTTTCATAGCCCAGATAACGCCAAGGCTTATCCGTCCTACTGTTAACCGTGCAAGTGCCAAGATTAATGCGTTTGTAGTCCTCAACCTCACCATTCGCAACCCTTAGAATTTCAGTTAAGTAAGGGGCTGCTCCTTGGTTCGGTAATTTCTGGAACCATTGCGCAGAATCATGAAGAAATGAAAGGAAGTCCTCACAGGTCACTTTCTGAGCGAATCCGTTCGTTGTCATTTCATTTGTTGATGTCAAAACCCTGCCCACAAATTCAACCTTGCTATCATAGAGGTTAACCACTTCGACAATCGACTTAAACGGCACCATTTTGTTATACAAGGGATGCGTAAAAGGAACAGCGAAAGAGAACTCATGAATGGTGTTTAGAGCTTGGTTGATTTCACCAACGATTACCGTCCCACCTCTTGGGCTGTACGGGTCATGAATAGTCTTGCGTGCCGTAGTAGTTCGATTGAGCTTATCCCAACGCCGTGAGTTGAAATCACTCCACCAATACACCGCATAGCCGCCTTTGTGTTTGGTTTCGGGTGGTTCTGGAACGACGATTTTTTCACCGCCAACTCCGACAAGTTGCCCGTTATTATCCGACACATAGACATGCGTCAAAAACTCCCCATGCTCGTTGTTGTGGTCGGACACGTTAATAGTACAGTACCAGTTACCGCCCCATTCTACGCCGTCATACCAGATAATATCGTCTTGATCTATCTCCTTACCGGCACTAGGTGAGTAGTTTGTTTTCCTGCTCCATGTCGGGAACAATACCCCTTTGACGCCAGTGTCATTACTGAGGTTTGAAACCTTGACGGCGTAGCCCGTGTGACTAATGTTAAATACTTCGATTTTACCGCTTGCACTCATGCCATCACCTCGTTATTAAAATGCATGGCAATCGTGCCATTACCTTTAACTTTAAAGTAGTTAATTCCTTGATATAGCGTCAACGCAAACTCTCTATTCTCACCACGTTTGAGGTTGTAAATAACCCCTTCTGAATCGGTAAGTGTGATATCTTCATCGCAGTAAATCACTGGACTGATTGAAGTGTCACCAGAATTGACAAAATAGATTGTTCTCTCTGCTCTGGTATATCCAAGTTGCCATTTAGTCCATGTTGAGTCATCACTTTCAAAATCGAATGTGTCCCATACATCATCGAAGTATTCGTTTTCATGAAATGCGAATGGATAGCACTTGAATACGATAGTAGCAACTAGATTCTTCTTGATTGGGTCGTCAGCCACCTTGATATGCTTAATTTTACCCATCCAGTAATATCTGCGGTCATGCGTATCAAACAGTTTCCGTTCCGTTTTAGTCACCATTTGAGACTTAATCATACGCTCTGCGGTCTTTCTGTCCTCGTATTCGGTGAAAGGTAGCTTAAACTCGTATGTTATTTCTCTAGGCTCAAACACTCGCTCACCCAGCACACTAGAGAAATCTAGCACCCCTTGCATAAAGGGGATTGATTCAACGATTTCTTTTTCATCGGGCGTTGGTGCCTCTCGTTTCTGTAAGTACCACCCAGCGTCACGACTATTAAAATCGCCGAATGATATATACTCTTTAATTTTAGTAATCACAATCTGTGTCGTCCTTTCAGTGTTTTAATCGTATCGATGGCACTGTTGAAGTTATTAACCGTACCACCGACCAAGGCACCAGTATCAAGCACCATGTTTTGACCTTGTGCAATCTGTTCCTTGACGTCCACAAGAGCGTCAATCACATCATTAAGCAAGCCGGCTGAATGTGCAGCGTAGGCTTCTTGACGAGCTGAGATAGTGGCGTCTGGCGTTTTATCTCGCAAAACTTCCATCTTAAGCTGACTAGCCATATTTGAAGTAGCACCCGTAAGCATCGCATTAGCTCGAACATTGAACCCGTTGACTTGGTCTCGAATGTAATCAAGACTGTTCGCAACCTCTGGCGCTGATTCGTCGATACCTCGAGCAATACCAAGGCCAATATACCAACCGACTTGGTCACGGAATAAGTGAGAAGGTGAGTGAATTTTGGCTTTAGCTTGCGCCGCTCTTTCCGCTTGTGCTACCAATGCGTTAGCTGCTGCTGTAACCGCTCCAAGAGCTGACATCAGACCAGCGGCAAGACCTTGCCCCATGTAAGCACCGGCTGAGAAGAAAGCTCCGTAACCGGCTCTTGCGGCTGCTGCTGCTTGGTTAACGGCTGCTTGCGTCACTGCAACTAATTGCTGTCCGCTTGCTTGCATAGCTGCTACCATTTGAGCACCACCAGCACGGATTGCAGCAACCACTTGATTCATGCCGTTTCGGACTGCTGAAACAATCTGATTCATGAACGCTTGCGTGCTAGCAACCATTTGCGTACCGCTAGAACGTAGAGCCGCAGTCATTTGCATTGCCCCGGATGTTACCGCTTGAACCGCTGACATCATGCCAGCACTAACTGCCATGCCTAATGACATCATAGTTGCCTGCAATGTCATGGCTGCTGCTCCAACGGTAGCGAATACACTAGCTAACATCATGACTTGAGCGCTTACCATTGCAAGTCCAGCTCCTGCCATTTGGGCTGAGCTAGCAAGCATAGCAAGCTGACTAGATACCATGGTAGCCATCATGGAAACCATACTGAAACCAGTCTGAGCGGTCATGAGTTGAGCACCAAACATGGTCACTGCTGAACCTGCCATCATGAGCTGTGATGTCATTTGCATTAAGCTGGTGGCAAACATCATGAATTGAGTGTTTAGCATGGTCAATGAAGTACCAATCATCATGAATTGTGTACCTACAAGCGTTAAGCTAGTACCTAGCATGGTTGAACTAGTAGCCATCATGGTAATGCCAGTAGTAATCATAGTTAACTGAGTAGCTAACATCGTTAAGCTAGTAGTTAACATAGTCACGCTTGAGCTGATAGAAGTCATGCTTGCTGTCAGCGTCATTGAAACTGTACTGAACTGAGTTAATCCAGTCGCAGCAACCATCAAGGCTGGTGCTAGTGTCATTATTTGCGTTCTAAAAGCAGTGATAGGGGCTACAATAGCCGTCAAACCAGCTAACGATTGACTAGCTTGACTTGAGAACGTACTGAATGCAGTTCCCGCTGTTGTAAGTAGTGATTGTAAGTTAGTGAATGATGACTGAATACTTGTAATCGTACTTGAGAAATGGCTTAACCCTGCAACAGCACTAGACGCTGAGCTAGAAACCTTGCTCATACCGTTACCGAGCTGAGTCATACCAGTTCCGGCTTGCGCTAGTCCTGCTGAGTTGTTACCGATTGACCCAACACCCTTAGCGACTGCCGCAAGAGATGCAGCCATGTCTCCAAGGTTGGTGTTGGTGATCTTGACCACGCCATTGGCAAGCTGATTGAAGCCAGACCCCGCTTTTTGAGCAGCCGTACCGATTGAATTGAAGACATTAGCCAAGCTATTCAATACGCTACTAATAGCACTACCAGCTGAGGTGATTACGCTTGAAATACCTTCAAACGCTGACTTAATACCGTTTCCGATACCTTCTGCCGCTGTGCTGATTGATGTCCCGACTGATTGGACCACGCTTGCAATCCCTTGCAATGCTGCTCCGATAGCTGAACCAGTGGCACTGATAATGCTTGCCACACCACTTAGGGCCGTACTGATAGCCGTACCGATACCCATAGCGGCGGTAGCGATTGCCATTCCTGCTGCTGAGACAACTGACGCAATGCCACTAAAAGCAGCACTAATCACACCACCGATTGCCGTGATGATAGGCACAATTTGTGTTATCGCTGTGACAATCGCTGAAATGATTTGGCTGATGATAGGCGCAAGAGTTTGCACGACTGTAACGATAGCTGAAATCACTTGGCTAATGACTGGTGCCATCGTCTGAACTACTGTCACAATGCCTTGAATCAAGGTCATAATGACTGGTGCCGTTGCTTGAATAGCTTGCACGATTACTTGTAGAACCATTGCAATCTGTGGTCCGAATTGCCCGATTACTTGAGCAACTTGGACGATACAATTAGCGATAACTGGTGCGATTGCCACGATAGCGTTAGCGATGATTTGAGCTACTGCCGTGATAGTGTTACCAATGATTTGAACAATCGGGGTAAATGCGGTAACAATTCCACTGATTGCAGTACCTAAAGCAGTAACCCAGTTAGTCAATGCGTTAATGATGCTTGGTAACACACCTAGAATGGATGTTAACGCTGCACCAAAGGCTGTAACGAATGGCGCTGCATTACCTAGAGCAGTTCCGGCAGCTTCAACTAGTGGCGCTAACTGAGCAAGCCCAGGCGCAGCTTCACCGACTGCCTTAATGACGATACCAAAGGCAGTGCCGAACGCTTCAACGATAGTCCCTGCTGCCTTGCCGATTGATTCGACAACGGTGCCAAATGCTGAACCGATAGAACCAATGATTTGTGAAACACCGCTAGCATGGCTTGCTAGTAGTGAGAACGAAGCTACAATCAATGCAATTGCTGCACCGATTCCGACTGCCGCAATAGCGATGCCTGTAGCAAATGAGAGAATTTGTGCCGAACTCAACCCTTTGAGGCCCTGTAAAGCAAATTTCAAGCCTTGCCCGAAACCTTTGTAAGTTTCAGCAATGCCTTTGAATATGGCCGTCAAGATTCCTTTGATTGCATTACCAGAAGACTTGATAACGTTGGATATTCCACTAAATAGCTGAGTAATCGTTGATTTAGAACGCCTTGCACTATTAGCAGCTTGTTCTGTTCCTGCTGCTGCATCCGCTCCAAATTTTTTGAATGGATTTAGACTTTTAAGAAAGTCCAAGCCTTTCAATGCAGCACCTACCGCTGAAATCCCAGCCTTGGCAGTCATGAAACCTGCTACCATTGCCAAAATACCGCTAGTGATGCCATTTAGGACACCCGGTGGCAATGAGCTGACAAACTTAGACACCGCTGAAATAGCTTGAGAAATCCAGTTTACAAGCGTTCCAAGAGCTGAGCCAATACCTGAAATGATTGACTGCATTTGTGAGCTACCCAGCACCTCGCCGAATGATGAACCGATAGTTTTAAGAGCGTTCCAAGTATCTTCCACCGCTGCTTTGAACGATTGAAAAGCCCCTGTATCAGCAAATGAGCTGATGAAACTTCTAACTGATGTAGTGGCAATGTTTAGAGCTTGCGAGATACCATTAGCAATGTCACCGAACACCGAGCCAATGCCCTGCATGAGCTTGCTGCCGTCGATGTTGCTGAATAACTGCTTGATTGAGCTACCAATGTAGGTGAACGTTGCACCAAGATTTTTCAAAGCTCCAGTGTTTGTGAAGCCTTTCCAAAGCGATTGCAACCCACTGCCAATCTTGTCGGCAATAGCGTTAAAATCCATTCTTTCAATAGCATCGGTTAGTCCTACGACTGCTTTAATACCAATCTGATTGAGTTTTTCAAATTGTGGCATCAACTTAATACCGATAGACTCTTTCATACTATCGATAGCTTGGTCAACGGTCTTGAACTCTGTGGCCATCTTACTGAATACTGGGTTGTTACCAGCTCTAGTTATGGCATCGAAGAAGTCCTCGGTCTTAATCTTGCCATCTTGAACAGCTCTGACCATTTCATCGGTACTCATGCCCATCTCTTTCGCAACCGCAGCAATCCCGGCAGGCGTTTGTTCCATCATGAGCTTGAAGTCCTGCCATTGAACCTTGGGCTTGGCTGCCATTTGGGTTGCTTGTTGACTCAAGGTCTTCATGGCTTGTTGTGGGTCCAAGGCCGCCGCTGCAAGACCACCGAACCCCTTAACAAGTTCGGTTGTATTCTTCGTTCCAACGGCTGCTAACTGTGAGTAAGTAGAAGCCATATCGGATGCAGAATAGATGGTTTTAGTGGCAAAGTCCTGCAATTCGCTTTTGACTTGCTGAATTTGAGCGGTAGGCATCCCGATTTGTTCCATGTTACCGTCGAACATTTTCCATGCTTTCGTCGCACTGTTGAGCTCACCGACCATGGATTTGATACCACCACCAAGAGCACTGAGACCACCCATAACGGCACCACCGATTAGATTAGCACCCAGAACAGATTTAAAGACCGAACCAACCTTACCAGCTGAACCTTTCAAGCCTTCCAAAGCTCCCTTGATGCGTTTAGCCCCACTCTCAGCGTCTTTTCCGTCAAACAGCGCTTTGATGGTGACTGTACCATCTGCCATAGATTATCCCTCCTTTCTAAAATTCTTCTTCGTATTCTTCTTCCTCGATAATCTCGTTAGGGAGAGCATAATCTTTTTGAAGCCTACGCATTTCCTCTTTGTACTCTGCTGAGTCGCCCTTTTGTGGCTTCCATTTACGAATTTTGATGACTTCCATCAACTTCGTGCCCTCTGGAAGCCCAGACAGTAGAGCGTTGAATTTTCGCCAATGCAATTCACCCTGCACATCGAATAAGTCAATGCCATAGGCTTGTAGAAATGACGAATAGATATAGTCACCATCGTATCGGATATCATAAGGAGCCCTTTGCTTCGTATCATCGCTAGCCGTGGTCTTCATCGGATTCCCGGCCAAGTCATACTCAACATGGTTGTCCTCGACATCCGACAAGCTGATGTGCTCTTCGAATACTGATTTAAAGACCTTTGACATCTCTTCAATCGAGTAGTTTTCAAAGTCATTGTTAAATGATTCAGCTTTTTCCTCTCTGGTAGTACCAGCCAGGCTTTTGCTGATCAGCATCCAAATAGCGAAATGCGGTTTGACATACTCTGGTATATCTTCATCCCTCATCATTTCAAACATTTTTAGGACGGTATCAAAAGACAAATCTAGGGCGTACTCTTTATCATCGATTACTAACTTATCCGTTAGCTTTCGTGATAGATCTAGCATGATTACTCAGCCAAATATTTATCGAAGGCTGCCTTTGAGTTTTGATTCTCAAATTCCTCAGAAATACCTTTGATAGCTTCAATGAGATAGAACATCGCATTAATTGTTGACTGACCAGCGAACGCATACACTTGATTAAAGGCTTCTTTATCGTCAAATACTTGGTTGAAACCATCTTCTACCAATGTCTTCAAAGCTCCCAACGCTTCCTCATCAGTAGTGTTTTGGAACGCTTCCCCTTTGGCTTGCAAGTCCTCACCAACTGCCTTCATACGTTGGATATTGCCGTCTGACACTGGAAAATTAAGCTGGAACTCACCGAAATCTACAGGGATGACATTGCTACGTTTTTTAATTACTACCATGTTGTTATTCTCCTTAATACGAAAAAAGAGGGTAAGGGCTAAACCCCACCCTCTTAGTTGTCTTATCTTCTTTATTTAATTAGTGATTATCCACCGACACCCGGTGAAGTAGTTTCTGATGATACACCAGAAGCTGCACGGCCAGTAGTTGCTGACGCAATTTCATGTTTCTCTGGTGTACGTGACCAGTTAACTTGGAACTTGATAGTTTCAAGCTCAGACGCTTCACCGTCACCAACTTCGATTTCAGAAAGTCGTGCAAGACCTTCTTTGTATGATTTCCCATCTGGTGTAACTTCCTTGTACCAAACGATGAGATCATCAGCTACGGCATCTTCTTTATCAACGACAAAGTTTTGAGCTTTGTCAGCATAGTCACGGTGACCTTCGAATGAGCGACCTCGTGATTTTGAAGTGATAACTTTCTCCTTAGTTCCGTCGCCGTCAAAGTATGCTACGTCATCGTCTTCTGCGTCATTCTCTGGTGCAGATTCTTTGATGCCCTTAGCAATCCACATGTACTTTTCTTCGGTTGGTGGAGTGTCTGGATGTTCTGAATCGAACGGTGCGATATAGTGTTTACGAATCGCATTTTTAAATTTAGCCATTTAGTTAAGGCTCCTTTCTACTTCTAGTCTTGCTTGCAAATCAAGCAAGTAAATGTAAAAGCCCTGCTCGTCGGCATCGTTTAAGCTCGGTGTCTCGACGGTCAAGGCTAAGAATGTGTATGAATTATTTGAACTTGGTAACTCGAATCCAATTTTTGAAAGCTCGGTGTTTATCTTCCAAAGAATAGCGTTTAGCATTTGCTGGTCCTTTGATTTAATGGCTATCTCATAAGGTAGCGATAGAATCTGGGTGCCAGCCATGTCTTCGTCTTCCACTTTGCCGCCCGGCAAGGGATAGACTGAAAGGCTTTCGTCTTCTGAAAGATAATCAAGTTTGCATTTCAACGGTAGTCCAAGCGTGTTGATGAAGTTTGCGAGAACTTCTGAAAAATCGTTGTCGTTCATTAGTTAACCCCCATAGCTCGTAAGGCGATTTTGCCCCAGTTCTTACCATGCTTAGGAATAGCTTTCTTATCCCACCGCTTGCCAGTTCCGGGCGTAGTGTATTTACTGAAAGTGAAGCTTCTATTTTTGTTGTAACTAGACCCATAGAATTGAGCCCTTGCATAAGGTCCCGGATATCTAATACCATCGCTAAAAGCTGAACCGCTAGCGCTCAAGGTTCCGTCTCTACGAGGAATGAATTGCTCCATGTCCTCTATCATTTGGCTAATCATGGCTACCTTGCCACGCTTGACAGCTTCAGGACTGCATTTCTTTTCGAGGCCTTGCAAGTCAACTTTGACAGTTACATTAGCACCCATTAGATCACCTCTACTTCATAACAAAACACTTTATTTTGCCTTGGATAGTAAATTGGAATAACGGAACGAATCTTATAATCACGTTTGCCGTCATTAATTACGCCATTTTCAAAGCTTTCATCAAGCACTACTGGGCAATGTTTCGGATAGACAAATAAAACACTGGGTTTTGATTCGCTACGATTGTTAGTTGACCCGCTAACATTGAACTGTCTATCAAATCTAACGGGTTTTAGGGTTGTGGGCTCATCATACGTTACTTTACCCCATACATCCGTTTCTCCCGTTAGCTTTTTGATTGTTACAGTATCAATCAACATGCGTTTATCTATCATAGCCCACCGCCTTACAGCCAAATCCGGCCAATGTCAGCCAGTTTAGAGCGTCAAGGGATAGATTGTACCTCTGACCACCATTGGACGATTTAGAGCCGTTCTGATAGCTTACATGAGTACGTCCGACAGTCATGCTTGCTAGTGAAGACTTATCCTCAGCGGTCATGATGCCGCTCGAATCAAGATAGGCTATTTGATAAGCGACTGCTTTCTTAACCGCTTGTCTACGTGGCTCGAAATCTGTCTCAAAGTCAGTGAAGTCGTAGAAGTTCTTGATATAGGCATCAATGATGAGACTAGCTCTAGCTGATAGCTTTTCAAAATCTTCTACGTCCTCGAAACCAAGTTTTAGAAATTCTGTTTCGGTTAAATATGTCATTTAACCACCTCCTTCTGTTATTTTAGGAGGTCTAAGAGTTCCGCCTTGGTAAGCGTTGAAACACCAGTCAAGCCTCGTTGTTGTGCGATGATTCGCAAGTCAGCAACAGTCTTGTCTTCTAGTGTTTCAACCACTTCTTCTTGAACGTCAATAACGGGTGCTGCTTGCTCGCCGCTATAATGACGACGCATTAGCATACCCATTAAGCACCTCCGAATTTAACGACTTTAGAATCGTCGTAGAGATATACACCGTAATACTCATCGCCAGAGTAGACAGTAGTTTTCTTCAAGATGTCACGGTCATTCTCGATCATGACATCACGTTTCAAGTTGATAACGAATGCGCCATATTTAGCATCGTCGTCTGTATCTGTTTGAAGTGATGAGACTTTAACAAGGAAGCCTTTTCCTTCGTCAACTTTCTTAGTGCGGACGATTTGCACGCCAGACACCTCACCAAAAGTGCCAGAAACGACAACGTCAGCGCCTACTTCTGAGCCTTTCAACCAGTTTTGACCAGCGTCAGCACGCAATTTGATGGCGTCTTTCGGATTGATAAGAGCGACATAGCGAGCGTCTTCTTCGTCTGCGAAGATTTCCAAGGCTTTGTCGATGTTTGCTACTGAAATTGGAGCTTCAGTGATGTTTTGTGTTGCTGTTTTAGCAACTTCAACGATGTCGTTGTCGACTTTGTTAGCGATAGCCAAAGCGATTTGGTTAGTTGCTTCACCATAGACATTCCCATGTCCGACCAAAGCGGCTTTATCAGTGATTTCAATAGCTTTACCAGCTTGCTTGATCTTCATTTTTGTTTCTTTAGTGCCGAGTTGGTCAACCGGAATAGCTTGACCTTCAGTGATTTCAGTGGCATCACCAGAGTAAGTCCATTGTGGGACTGTAAGCTCATCCCCTGGACGGCCTACGAGAGTTGTTTCAACCACTGCTAGTGGTGTGAATTTGATTAGTTTTGGCAATTTAGCTGAAACCATGTCAGCCATAACCTGTGGATTAATGACTTGTGCAGTCGTAGTAGTTCCTAGAACCATAGATTAAATCATCCTTTCAGTTGTTGATAGAGTTCTGGGTCTTTGTCAAAGAGCTCTTGACGCTCATTGATTCCCATGCGTTTAAAATCTTCTTTAGTGAGACCGTTCTGATTAGCAGCTGGATTCCCACCGGCGAAGATTTTAGGCTGTTCGCTTTGCTGTTTGAAAAGATACGGGCTTGTCTCTTTCAATCCCTTAATAACCTTGTCTAGTTTAGGTTTACCAGCTTCATCAAGTTCGATATCGTCAAAATTGATGAATTTAGCAAGGTCATCCGAATTGTGAGCATCCACATCTTTCAAAGCTAGACGAATAGCGTTTGATTTGGTAACTTGAGCAAGGTTAGCTTCATTCTCAGTCTTGTAAGTGTCAAATTTAGCTTGTAAGTCCGTCAATTGTTGTTTGAGTTCCTCACTCGCTCCCTCTTTAGCTTGCAAGTCGTTGAGTGCTTGGCTTTGTTGCTCAAGTTGTTGTTTAAGGCTGTCGTTTTCAGCTTGCAGCTCAGACTTAACTTGTGCTTTGGCGTTCTCAATCCCTGAACCGTACGCATTCATTAAGGAATCGATAACCGTTTTATCTGTGATACCTGCTTCAATCAACATATCTCGTTTTAAACTCATGCTTAAAACTCCTTTGTTTTACGTCCAAGGGACTGAATTTGCCCAGTTTTACGACATTTGACAGGTCAATAAGAAAAACCGCATCAAAATTGATACGGTTCTTTATGTAGTCTGTTCCTACAAGTCAAGAATTAGATCACCATCTTTCTGTCTTTTCTCAGCTTGATTTCAGCTTTAGCTTCACGCAAAGGGTCACTGTAGTAGCGCTCTCTTGAGTAATCTCGGTGCAAGAATGGGTTCTGGCTTAAATAAGCCCTCATTGCTGCTTGCCTTGATTTCACTTGCCCCTTGTATTTGTTTATTAATTCTTCATCTTCAAGTTTATTGGCAACGTGTAACATCTCTTTGGATTGCCTAATAGAACGCTCAATAGCTCTCTGTTTTGATTGCTTGTTAGCGTTCTCTATGGCTTCCTCTGGTGTCAGATTTGCTAGATGTTCTGGGAGGTCTGGTTTGTAGTTAACACCGACAACGTAAGGTGTCAGCGTGTGGTGGCAGTTGATACCAAGACAGCCCCCAGCACTTCCATAGCCATAATCTAAAAGAGAATAGATTTTTTCGCCTTCCTCAACTCTAGTCTCACCGAATGTAACGATTTGATGTTGAATCGGTGCACACATTTCACGAGCTGCTGGCTTCATTGGGTAATAGAATGTATCAATGCCCAACTCTTTAGCCGGTGCCATTCTAGCTTCACGATAAACCCGCCAAGAGGTCGAGTTGATAACAGTCCTAGCGTAAGTGTCAGCTCTCCATTGCTTGCCGCCTTTGTCGGTAAAGCCGTAGAAGCCCTTCTCAGCCCACTTGATAACAGTGGACGATATGGCTTTCTCTGGCGTAGCAAGTCCGGTGATGACCTTTGCCACTGTTTCCTCGACAATGCCTTGATAAACCTTCCTGACGCTCTTTGGTAGCGTGGTGTTAATCAGATTGTCAATGTCTCCGGTTGTCTGGTTGACATAATTAGCTAGATTCTTCTGAATGAGGTTGTTTGTAATGAAATCACCCTTACCGCCCAAAGCCTCTAACAATTGGCTCTTAGTGTCCTTATACACCTTGTAGCCCTCATTCTCGATAACATATCTCAGTTGTTCTTCAGCAACGCCAGAATACTCAGCAATGAGTTTGATGTTGGCATTGTTAAGCAATCCCATTTCACTCATTTTCTCAAGTTGCCAAATATAAGGGTTGTCTTCAAGGCTAGCAGTCCCACGCTCTCTAACTCGGTCAACGACCTGGTCGAATAGGTCGATGGTCAATTGATGGTAGATGTCAGCTACTCGGCTAGCGTCAAGCATTAATTGCTGGTCGTTTAACTTGATAGGTTTCTTCTTAGCCATAGCCTATCACTCCCCATAAATATCAACCTCGTCGCTAGTCCTAAAACTATCAGCGCTTACCATTGTTTCATCATTGATAGATTGATAAATCTCTTTAGCCTGTTCCTCGGTTACATTAAGGGTCTTCTCAATCGCCATCGTCTTAGGTGCAAAACCAGCAGCTACCATCTTAGACCAGTAATCAAACTCAGCGTTTCGGTCAGTGAACACTCCATCATCCAAGTCTACGCTGATTTCATCCATCGTTGGAATCTCACCAGTGTAGAGGTTGTAGATTTTAGCAATCTCTAGGATTGAGATAACAAGCTCTTTCAGCGACTGCTCTACAAGAGTAGCGATAGAGTTCCGCATTTGATAAGTGTCTGATTGCTCTGATACGACCTCAGTGGCGGTCTTCATGCTCTTACCATCAAAGCTAAACATACCAGCGGACACACCCAATTGCATTTCAAATAGGCTCAAGCCCTTGTTGATTGCCTTGATATAGTCGTCCGAGCGGATGTCAGTAGTAAGGTCGGTGATACCGATACCCTTGTCCATGTCGCCGCTATCAAACTGCTCGTACACATTATGACCTGTCTCAAACTCACGTTTGACTGTTACTTTCTCACCGGTAGAATCATACTCAGTCTTAATCATTTGAGTAGGGACTGCGACCCTACGCTGACCCATTTTGACCTCCCACATAAACTCATCATAAGTGGTATTGATAAAGTCCATCGTAGTTTTAGCGTTATCAAAGATAGACAAGCCTAAAGGACTGTTAATGTCCTTGTTGTTAATTCCCGGTGGCTTAAGGTACGTGAATAATGGTCTTGTAAGCCCGTTGAGTGTCACAGTCTCTTCTAAATCCTCGTAGAGTACATTCAACGGCACACGCTGACCAATACGGGTTTTAGATTCTGATTCGTATAGCTCATTAGTTATTGTGTAAGTCTCTTTGCTCCACTCATGGAATTCAATCAGACTGTAGTATTTTACTTTCTGGCCCTCTGTTTTTAGTGTTTTAGTGACGATTGCGGCACTTGATACGTCTTGCGTGTTCGATTGCAATGGCAAGAACACCGGTGCTTGTACGAATGACACTCTGACACGGTCTTCATCCACGTATGGACGCATAGCAAGCCCACCGAGAGCCAAACATGATTCCAGATAGCGCTCAAAGTTCTTGCTGAATCGGTCAGTTTTCAATGTCTCATTGATAAACTCATTGGCCGTTTCATTATCCACTTGTATTTTAGCTTGTTCGTTGAATACAAGGCTAGCTACCTTCTTCGACGCTGTACGTCCAACGGGCAAGTGGTTGAAGTCTCGCTTGACTTGTGCCCCGTTACTATCTCGATAGGTAACACGGTCAAATGCACCGGCAAAGTAGCGGAGATTATCCATGATACGATTGTATTCCTCGGGTGAGATAGCGATTTTAGGGTGGTCGGTGATACTGTTTAGACTTTGATTAGTCATCACATAATTACTCCTTTTGAAGATGTTCTTAATGGTCTGTATAATTCCCATTCTTTCTTTCTCCTACACTTTGAGACCTAAGTCTCTAGCGTTGTCTAGTACAAAATATTTAAACTCATCGACGGTGTGGTCATCCTCTTTAATTACTTTCGGATCATCAGAATGTATCGTCTTCTCATCATATCGGTACATCTTGTGTTCCTCGTAGAATATCTTGTTAGCTGGTATGTCGAGGTAATAGAAACGCCCCTCTGCTAACAAGCTGATAACCATATCAATCATGGTCTGATTCTTCTTTTTAGCTACTGGATGCCATCGCTCGCCAAAATCTTTAAAGTATTGATTTCTCAATGCACCCTCGGCGCTATCGATTGTCATTCTCAGCTTTGGCACTCGGTACTGTTTGAGTACCTTGTCAATGAAATTGCTAACCATGACAGTTAACTCACTCGGTGCCTTTTTAACTACTTGACCAGCGGGGCTGTAATAGAATGTATCTAACAGAATCACATTACCCTTTGCAGTAAGCCCATAAGCACCGCAAGCTGTAGCTGATTGTTGGTGTCCGGTATCCATTGCGAATGATATCCCGATAAGTCTATCGTCTGTCGGTAAACTTTTGATAGCATGGAATGTGCTCATGTTATAGACTTGATTGCCCAAACCAACCGCTTCACCTAAATACAAATATCGATAGTAATCGTAATCATTCTGTTTAATGCGTTCGATATCTTCGAGCATTTGTTCAGTAACAAACCCTAACTTATCATCCAGATACGTGCTTGAATGTGCTAGGTAGTTCTTGTCAGTCTTGATTTCCTCGAACCATTCATTTATCCAACTATAAGGGTTGCGAGGCGGGTTGTAAGACCAATAGAATTGCACAAACGGGGCCTTGTCGTGTTTCTGACGCATGAAAGTGACGTTTGATTGGTCGAAGTCCTCGGCGTTGTTAAACTCAGCCGCTTCTTCATACCAGACAGCGATAATGCTTCCAATGTCATTTGATTTCAGCTTTTGGAAATCGTCTTGACCGTAGAAATAGAATGTCGAACCAGTACGCTTATGAACTATCTTAAATGGGCTTACAGTGGCTCTAAACTGACTATCTAACCCAAACATACTAATTGCCCACTGAACCTTGTTAAACACGCTATCACGGATTGTATTGGCTACTTTCCGAATAACTACCACGTTAGCTTTCTCACCTTGCATGATGTACTTAATCATCATATAGACGAGTTTCAGCACGATAACCGAGGATTTGAAAGAGTTCCGTCCGCCTTTTAAAACGTTGTACGGCTTGTTAGACTGCCAAACCGATTTAAAATGCGGGTTGACGTTTTTTTGAATATCAATCGTTGTCATTTGGGATATCCTCCCAAGCGTTGATGATATTTAGGTTCATTGTACCTTCGACACCGCTGTCGAGCTGTTCTCTTAGCTTTCTGATTTCAAGTTCCAATTTCTCGGACTGTTTAGCCGTTGGATAACGTTTCAAGATTTCAACAATTGCTTTGATAACTGTGTTGTTGTCAGCCTTTTTCATCAGCCTTTCAACTTCACCAGTCAATGGATTCATCATGAGAACTTCTTCATCACGTTTACCTCTAGCAATGTCGGATAGAATGGACAAGGCTTCTTTTGCACTCATGATATTTGCATCGTGCATTTTCTCGATTTCGGCAGTGATAAAGCTTTTTATTTCAGCTTTTTTCAGCAATTTCTCAGCTTGTGCGCCCGATGTTTTCGGGCTATACCCAGCATTAATCGCTGCCTGCGTTCCGTTCCCTAGCTTGATATACTCGCTAGCAAATAATTTCTGTCGTTGATTTAGCCCAATATGTCCACCTCCTTCGCTGCCAGATTTTGTGCATAAAAAAGACAACCCACAAAGTGAGCTGTCTCTGATTTTCTTCGATAATATAATAATACCACTTTAAACAGTTGTAAGATACCGAGCTTTAACCGTCAAAATACCGTCATTTCAACATTCTACAACTAATTTGCCATCTCTATACAATTCAGCAAATGCTAGGATAGCATTATTAAGTAGCTCTTGAAAAGCCGTCCTTTCGAATCCGATTGCTTGGGCAATTTGCCAGTTTGGTTTCGGAGGGTATGCCAGATATTTCTCTATCAGTATTCTGCGATAGTCTGGACGATATAGCCCGCTAACTGCTTGCTCTATGGCTTCTAGCTCGTTCATTGCATCAACTCGCCTGACTGCGATATTTTCCACTGGTCTACTCACTCCACTACCACCTCTTGGCATGAAGGTAAACTCCTGTGTTATTTTCTGCTCAGCTCCGTCGTGTGCAATTTCTCGCCATCTTGGATATTCTCGAAGTTTTCGTTTGCAACGTTTAATCGTTGCTTTTTCATCAATTTCCGGCAATAGCATTTTAAGCCCTCTCTGGTATAATAGTAGTGTTGACTTTCAAAGAGTGCCGGCCATTGTGTCGGTCTTTTTTATTTTAGCTCAAGAAACGTTAAGAGATTTTATTGAAAAGATAGAATACGTATTTATTCTTGGGGTGTTTCTCAAGCCTTTTATCACCTCCTTCCTAGCCAAAGGCACCAGCAAGGTCTTTAGCTTTTATTTTGTAATGCGATATCAATAAGAAAGAGGGTGTTTCACATCCTTTTTTCTTAAATTTGCTGGGTTTGTTTGGACAAGGTCTGTCAGCTTGTCCGGTGTCAAAAAAGTGTCCAAGCCACTAAAAATCTATATTTATTTTTTAGCTTCATTTTTTATTTTTAGTGATGACAGACAATAGCTAGCAAGGGAGTCGAACCCTCTTAAACCGTTCTAGCTACACGCCTAACGCATAGGCTGTATATAAGGCTTTTTTGACCGTGGTCTTCTCACGGCCTACCTTGCCTTTGTTCCGATATTTAAGAATGATGCGATCAACCTCATCGTCTAACCTCTCACTCCACTCGTAATTATTGAAGACATAATCAATAATCTCGCTGAATAGCTCTCTTGATAGCATTCCTTCCATTTGAACTGCCTTCAATGGTGTTAGGGCAGCTTTTTCCACATAGCAACAATTGAGGGCGCTTTGGGTTCTGTTAGCATTTTTCTGGTCGCAGCCCTTAATCTCTCTAATGTAGTTGTTTAGGTTGTTGGGGTGTTCCTTGCGTAATCCTTCCACTTCTTCTTGGAATCGTTTAAACAGTTCCTCTGGCAGTCCTGCGTTGGCTTTATCTAAAACTGGGCGCGTGGTTTTGCCTCTTGTGTAATTGGTAGATAGATAATCTTGAAGGTCGTTGAATAATTCATCAGAAATAATGCCTTCTAACCTGTCGACTGTCGCTGGCGATATCCTCGCACGCTCAACGACTGCACTATTAAACGCTTGATAAATGATGCGTGCTTGTAGCTCACTGCATTGTTTCACATCTTGAAAGAACTGCTTATAAGAGCCTTTTTTATGTGCTTTCCTAAGCGCCGCATGCTCATTGACCAACCGTTGATATAATTCCTTGGTCAGTCCGGAATATTTGTATTTTACGCTCATGACCCACGCCCTCTCAAATAGTTAGGAATGTCATCCCCAACATTTACCGCATCATACTGTTCCTTGCTGACCAAGAATTTCCCGTAAGCCCCGCAATCAAGCGTGTAGAGTTTCCCGACCATTTCTTTGCCGGTAATCTTTCCGTGCAGTACAGTGGCGTTGTCAGCTTTGTGCACCACGATAGCTTCTACTGGTCGATTGACTACGTTAGCAACTGTACCAACGTTGATGGCTAGGGAGATAACCAGTAGTGCAGTAGCTATGCTTAGTTGGTTATCTTTTTTTGGTTTCTTTGATAAAGTTATCATCAATCATTACTCCTTTTCTGTCCTTAATGTCGTTATAAGCGATTGTAAGGCACTCTTCCACGTCGTATCCTAGCTGCAAGCATAGAACTATTAGCGTCACAATTGAATCTCCTATGGCGTCTTTTAACGACCATTCTGGGTTAGCGAAATCAGACGGTCTCAGAAATACGTCTCTGATTTCCCTGACTTCTTCTGTTACCTTCATCCATTGAGTTTTGGGATTACTCTTGTCCAACCCGTGACTAATAGCCCACTCGTTAATTCTTGCGATAAGCGCTGGGATGCCGTCATACGTGGGTTCTTCAGACTCTGCGATAAATACGAGTTTTACCATTATTCCACCTCGTCAACTTCAACACCTAATTCTACTAATTGTGTCTTTAAATTTTTGATCGTTTGTTCCAATGCATCTTTGATTGCGTCCGATAAATTTACAGATGTTATTTCCATAGTTTGTTCGCCAAAAAGGGAACTCCTTTTAAGTCCCAGTATGAATTTTGGCTTTCTTGCAATAAAAATTGTGTCAAAAAATGACGGTTTATAGCTGATAAATCTTTCTAATTCTACAATCTGCCGTCTAATCTCTTCTGCTTTTTTTAACTCTAATAAATCCATCTATTCCACCTCCTCGATTTCAATGCCCTCGCAGTCGAATACCCAGCCGAACCCGTTAGATTCTAGCTCTTTGCGGGTGTGCTTGGTTCTATAGCCTTTAATTTCGTCATTTGATGCAAAAAACCATTCTTGATTGTCTAAAATTCGATTAAGATGAGTGGCGTATCCATCAACCCCTTTAATTCGAACCGTATACCTAGCTTCTTTCTCGACCTCGTAGCCTAAAGTCCAAGCGAGGGCGAAAGTTTCTTGGTTTGTCTCTGTTCCTAGAAATTCTTTTAGTTTTGAACAATCTTCTTGATTTTCATAATTGTAAAAATCTATATCACTAATAAATAAAGCCCGACCCAGATTAACGTTAGTAAATTTACAATACTTAATCCAATCCGCCACAAACTGCGGCACTACTGGTTTTTCAAAGAACGAATCATATAAGTCTTCAGCGTGGGCTATTGAAAGGCGTCCTGCTGTTGCCAGTTTTTTAACTGCTTCATCTTTGTTCATCATCTTCTTCTCCAAATTCTATTCCTAATCTTGAAATGTATTTTTCAGGTTCTCTGTAAATAATCAGTGCTGAGTTGTTAAAGTAAGTAGCACTTACTCCTCCATCAGCTACGGCTGATATATTTGACTGATATTTAATATCAATGAGTTCTATACGTGGGTTTTCTTCGAGAAAATAATTAATTAAGTCATCAATGTCCTCGGTGTCTAACCTGTTTTGACTGGTTACTAAATACTTCGTTCTAATCATGCTTCCACCTCTTCCATTTCTACTGTGTATTTCTTCGAATTTCGGTACTTAACACCTCTCAAGCGGTGCAACTCGTTGATAGCGTCGTTTTTATCGTTAAAAACGTGTACGCTGTCTTCCATATTGTCGTAGTAAACGATAACTTTATATTTCATGTCGTCCCTCACTTTTATCTGTGTAAATTACTGTGGCAGTGTACTTCACATAATCGGTTGCGTCTTCCCAATCGACGGTTAGTTTGACATCTTTCAATTCCATGTTATTATCTTCTATCCACTCATTGATCTCTTTATCCAGTGAGTAACAGTCATATAGTTTGCTAAAAAATTTTACTTTTCGCATAATTCCATCATCCTCGTTAGTAATTCCTCATCCGGTAACTGCTCCAGTGTCAAGATACGATTTAATTTCTTGGTATTAATACCCAATTTAGCGCTGATTAAATCCATATCCTTGCGATTAGACCAAAACCATCTTGAGAATGCTTGAGTCTGATCTAATACACTTGTGTGATCGTAACTTCCCGGAGCATATACACCGACTAGCTTGTCTTTATATCGGCTATTCATCCAAGCTCCTTGATTTCTAATTCAATGCGTGGATTAGGACTGTACTTCTTACGAGCCTTCAACTCGCAAACAATACTGTCATCTGTCCAGACGATACCCTTCTTGTCAACCTTGTTGTAACCAGCTTTTGAGATACTGTCAAAAAGCGATTTGACCAGATTATCAACGTCTGGAGTTTTCGCATGCCACAGCGTTTCGGACATGAATTTCTTGAATGTATCCCACGTTTTAGCTCTAGCCTTTGGCGTGGGCTTTTTTGACAAATTAAGCGGGGCTTTCATGTAAAATACGACATCAACTGAAATAGGACCGTCGTAGAATTGCCCGTCATATTCTTGCTCGATAAGTTGCGAGCATTGACGACGCCATGCCTTCATTTTAGGGTCTTCATAAGTTCCAAACTTGCTAAATCGTGGCCTTGTTTGTGGTTTAGGCTCGATGTTTAAAATCATTTTCATAGAACACCCACCACAATCTCGTAATTATCAAGCGTTCTTCCGTTTTTAATAACACTGCTCAAATAGCCTTTGTTTTTACCCAGAAACTCGCTGGCAGCTCTTAGGCTGTAAAAACTTACCTTCGACCCGTCTACCTTGCTTATTAGGGTGACTTTATTACTTGTTTGTAATAAGCCGTTTTTGAAAGCATGTCTAATGTTTTCTGACCTTGTCACCCACTCAAGATTTTCTACGGAGTTGTCTAAAGGGTTGCCGTTTTTGTGATTGACCTCTTCTTTGTTTTCTGGGTTCGGAATAAACGCAGTAGCAACTAACCTGCTTACTAGGTGCGTTTTCATTTCGCCGTCTTTCCACAATTTAACCTTTTTATCTCTCTTGCCACCTCTTTGTCGCTTTTGTGTTTGTAATTTGAGTTTTCTGCGCTTCCATACACGCTTTCTAATTCTTCCGTGCCAATTACTGTAAGTTGTTTTTCCCTCGCATGACCAAATTGTCCCATCTGAACACGCTTCATAGATGCCTTCATATCCTTTTATCGGTTTAAATTCCATTTGTGACACTCCTTTGCATCAGAAAGGAAGCGAATCATCACTGATATCCATAGGGTTTGCGTTCCCGTATGGGCCGTTATCTCTTGCAAAGTTTGGCCCTTGCTGTTGCGGCGCTTGCTGACCATAGGGCCCTGCATAGCCGTTATTATTGCCAAACGCTCCCGATGTATTACCTTGATTAGCATTACTGCCTTCACGCGCTGCACGGCTCTCCAACATTTGGAAGTTCTCAGCGACCACCTCAGTCACATACACCCTTTGACCTTGCTGATTCTCATAGCTACGGGTCTGAATGCGTCCAGTAATACCAATCAAAGCGCCTTTTTTAGCCCAGTTAGCCAAATTCTCAGCTTGCTGTCTCCAGATAACGCAGTTGATAAAGTCCGTTTCACGTTCGCCGTTAGCGTCCTTGAAGTTGCGGTTAACAGCTAGACTAAATGTGGCCACTGCGATGTTACTGGTTGTGTATTTTAGTTCGGGGTCACGGGTAAGGCGCCCAACTAGCACAGTCGAATTGATCATTGATTTTCTCCTAGAATTTCATAATTTACAAAGTTATCATCCAACAGCTTAGCGAATTGATGCCATTGATTTTCACCGCCATGGAACGTAAGAGCAAGGTTGACCTTGTAAGGCTCAGCGGGTTTGCTAGGCACTCCCTCAACTGGTTTAGTGTCTTCGATTACCTCACCAGTTTCAGCATTTACCGCTTTGATTTCCTCGTTTGCTGACTGTTGGGCCATGGCTTCAATTACTGCTAGGCGTGCCGCTTCTGCTTTTGCTTTGGCTTCTGCTTGCTGCTTACGCTCAATAGCTGCATCGCGGTCCTTTTTCATTTGTTTGAGGATTTCAACTAGAGGTGTATCATTCTGCAACGCTCTAGTGTACGGTTCAGCCGGTAGTTCATAGTCAAGGGCTTGTTCCTCAATCATGGCAATGTTAGCCTTGTATTCCTCAAGTCGGTCATACTCAGCCAAAACCAAAGCGTCGATTTCTTCGATGGTTTCTTTTTTGAGTTCCATCTTCTTGTCTTTGAAATACTTCTTCAAAGAATAGCCGTCGTACTTGTCTTTAAACGTGTCCTTATCCAGTCCGGCAAGCTCGCACTTTTCTTCAAATACAGCTCTAACGTGGTCAGCTCGGAGCATTGCTTGGTGATTGTCGATTTCATCACGTTTCGCACGCAACTTGTCCACAAGCTCCTGTAACGGCTTGCGTGACTTCTTCAAATTGTCCTCAAATTCTGCGAGCGGGTTCTTATAGATTTTTGAAATCTCTTTACGTTTAGCGTCTAGCTTGTCATCAAGCCCTTTATAACGAGTGATTTCTTTCTTGATGTCACTATATTCAAGCTGGTCCAGTTGTTCGTCTGATAGCTCACTAACTGCCGCTTGAATAGCTTTGTCAAATGCTTCAAAATCAAAGTTAATTGTCCCCGGTGTGTAGACCGGTTCGATTGTCTCCAAGGAATTGTTTGTTACGTCCTTCATGTTTCTATCCCTTTCGATTGTTGATTTGTGTTTGGATGTCATTAGTTACCACGTCGAATCCTGGCACTAGCAACTCATGGAAATCATTGAGTTTGTACTTCTTCAAATAGTAATTAGCTACTGTTTCAACTGATTGCCCAGTAATTAGAGCCAATTCATTGATTAGTTGCATGATTGTGTCATGCTGTTCATTGCTGATGAAGTTAGGTTGTTGGTCGATTCTTGACTCGTAGCGTACTTGTTGCGGTTGCTGGTTTTGATGCAGCTGGGAGTTGTGAGGTTGATTTGGTCTCAAGCTCTCCTCTGCCACTTCGAAGTGGTCCACATCTTCCTCACCGATTGCAAATAGCGCTTGCAAGGCGTACTTCCCAGCGTATGATTGTACGGCTCCTACCCATTGCGGTTCGTTCATTTGCTTTAAGTCTCCGTTGCGGGTTTTTAAAATCGGTACGGGAGACAATTCTGCGAACGCTGCTGCTTGCTCTTTCTCATCTCGGTTAGATGCCGTTGCAATAGCCTTGATAAAAGTCTTGCCAGAAAATTCGACTAGAGCATAGTTGACTACAACGCTCCAATTTGATTTCAAACTTTTAAAAACGTTGTAAATATCCTCAGCGTGCCTTGAAGCGTACTTGGCAGTCCCTTCTTTCTTTTTTTTAAGCTGCATCCGTTGTTGTAACTCTGTGAATGTCATTTCTTCCATGTCATATCCTCTTTAAATACCCATAATTCTCAAATTTTGGGGGTTATTTGCCGTTTTACCGTTTCTCTAGTGTAATTGTGCCACTAGATTATTTAGGACGGTTACAAGCGATTTTAGAGCCATTTCTTGCCCTTTGACTTTTTTAGGTGCCATAGCTCCTTTTTGAGCTTGGTGTTTTCTCGAGCTAGTGACAAGATTCTGTCTTGCTGACTATTAATAATCTCGCCCAGCTCACGCCCTAAATTCATGTACTTGTTCCGCCAACGGTTCTCGACCTCGTATGTTTCTCGTTCCATGTTTAATGCCTGCCCTCCCACCACTTCATGTTCTGTTAGTTCGTCAATAAGTTTAGGAGTGCTCCAATCCTATCCTCCATGGATTCTTCACGCTCCGTGCGTTCAAAGTCCGAGCCGTCAAGTTTAGTTACATTGTATTCGACTTCTACGATAAGCACTTCACAGTCAAACGCTTCAGCAAGTTTGTCAAGATCGTTTTTTTGTTCTTCATACGACTCAATCGACATAGATAGAGCGTTGTTTAAATCTTTGTTGAATCCCGCTTCAAACGCTAGAGTCCCTCTGTCTTTGTATTTTCCAAGAAATGCATCTTTTTTAGCACTGTAAAATACGACTTGTTTTTCTGTTAGTTTCATGATTATTCTCCCTTACCTTCGTTGTACTTCTTGAAACTCAATGTCAAACCTGCGATACCTGCTGCAATTACCACAAGCCCAAGAGTTGATGTAATTCCTTCCTTTTCGCCAGTAACTGGAAGAGTACCGCCGTAAACGGGTGTATTTACCACCTCTTTTGACTCAGAATCGTTTTTATAGACGACCTCGGTAATTTCTACCTCTTTTGTCTTCGGAGCGTCTACGGGCTTGTTAGGCACCTTTTTAGGTTCTACTGGTTTTTCTGGCGTTGGTTCTTCTGGAATGTGTAACTCTGGCAAATCGAGGATAGGTGCATCGTTTGGCACTACCCCGCCTTCAAATGGTGGCAACTCACGTTCTTCCGGAATTCCCGGAATACCACCTTGAAACTCAGGCTTGTCATGGACTGGTGCTTCATTCGGTACTGTTCCGCCATTCCATTCTGGCTTATCCAAAACTGGAGCGTCGTTTGGAACAGTTCCGATTGGCTCAGTATACTCAGGAAGCTCACGCACCTCTGGAATACCAGGGATGCCGCCCTCAAATTCCGGAATATCAACTTTTGGAGCTTCACGAGGAATTTCAAACGTTGGTTCTGGCTTGCTCTCCCCAGACGCATCGCCTCGACCGCCAACTAGTTGGATTTTGGAACTTGAATTACTTGTGCTGCTATCAGCAGTCAGAGTCGCCTTGTTCGTTGGATTCGTGCTATCTTTAACCGCTGTTTTCAATCTAGTTTGGTAACCAATGTACATGATGCGGTTAAACTCCTTGAATTTTGCGTCAAAACCGTCAGCTCGTACATTCCAAGACTCCAAGTAGTCTTTAGCAGAGTGGTCGATAACAGTCCAATTGAGTGGATCTTCTACGAAATAAATATTTTGTGAACCGTCAACAAATTGTTGATTGTTGGACCAAGTATCAGATAGCACTGCATTGTTAAGTACCTTGCGTGCTGTGTTAAGTCGCAAAGTCCAGTTAATAATCTGTGGATCATTCTTGTCTTGCCAACCCCATTTTGAAAGCAATTCGTCTGTTGGAATTGGGTTTCCGTCAGCAATTTCAAAGTTTTTAACTGTTCCGTTGAAATTAACTGTCACTGGCTTCCCTGGAGTAACCACGTCAGTCCACTTAGCGTCAAGTTTCAAACTCATGCGTTTATTAAGTGGGTTATTTTGGAAATAGTTGTTAAAAGTAGTAACCACGTTTCCAGCTTTCAAGTCAGTAGCAGCGTGCCCGATGACTTCTTTGTTTGGATTGTAAACATCAAAGTCGTAATCCGTTTGGAAGGTCACCTCTTTAGGAAGAGTAAGCGTTACTTTATCCCCCTCGTTAACTGGCACGTCGTCCGGAATGTGGATATCCTTATACTCCACTTCAAACGGGCTATATTTGCCGTTACCATTTGGGAAAGTAACCTCAACGTTAGGGTTTTCAACATTGATTGTGTCGCCTTCTTTAGTCACTTTGGTAGGTGCTGCTTCGACTGGTTGAGCTACTTCTGTAGTTGTTGCTGGTGCTTCTGCCACTGGAGTAGTTGGAGTTTCCGCAATCGGTTGAGATTCCACTGGTGCCGGTGCCAACACTTTTGGAGTTTCTGTGATTGGCTGAGCTTCGACTGGTGCCACTGTTTCGCTAGGTGTCACCGTAATATTCCCAGCATTATCGGCAGTGTAGACATTAGACACGGCTGGTTGTGTATCTGCCACTGGTTGAGTTGTTTCGTCCGCTGATACTGTGCCAGCACCGATAAGCAATGCTGTAGCTAGTGCTAGTGTGCCGCACAAGCCATAAGCCTTGCTATTAGTGAAAGATGGTTTTGCAATTGTTTGTGAAATCATGGTATAATCTCCTTATAGATGTTTTTTCTTGCATGGGCCCTAACCCATGCTTTTTTTAGTGCTCTCAACGTGCACCCAAAGCCCCACCGTGTCATGTTTCAATGTTTTATTAGACTTTTTTGGGGAAGATTAGGAAAAAAGTAATTTAGTAAAGTTTTTTGGGGAAAAATTATGGGTATAAGTTGCACTCCACGGCAAGGCCATGGCTGCACGCTGAAAGATTGATGTTAGTTTGTGTATTTTTGTTTAAGCCGCTCTTGCTTTTCCTCTGGGGTTTCAACCCATTCAAAGAACGGCTCTTGCTGCTTGGGTTTTTTTCTGGTTAGCAATTTCTTTAATAGCTTCATGAGTTACCCCACTAATTGATCTAATGGCAAGCCGTGGTCAGCGTTAAACTCTCGTACCTTTTCGTCAATCATGCGATATGGTCTTACCTCGAAGACTTCTACTTCATTTTGCTTTTTGCTCCAAATCCATCCAAATAGTTTTTTCATGTTTTTTACCTCTCTTATTCTTCTAACTACTACTGTATTGTTATCTATTAGTAATTATTTCTAGTTAGTGCCGTTAGGCTCTAGATTGTTGTAAGTTAGTATTTGTTGTATAGTTAGTATTTATTAGTGCCCAATTTTACACATTGCAATTTTACACATTGCAATTTTACACATTGCAATTTTAGGGAACTGTAAAATTTACGTTGTGCTATCTGTGGATAACTCTTTCTCAAGATGTCCCATCAGATACTCTAGGTAGTTGTCTGTTATAGGTACATCCGAGAAAAATCTGTGTACCTCACTCCCTTTTCCTCTACCCAAGCTACGCTTAATCACTCTCATATATCCTGCTTCTTCTAAGATTTTGAAATGGCTATCAACGGTAGTGCGGCTTATGCCTAGCCGTCTTGCGATTTCATCAGGATATACAACCCAATCGGGCTTATTGGTCAAGATGACCGTTAAAATGCCTATTGTTGCTGGTTTCAGCCGTTTGTCTTGAGTAAAAGCGTTATTGATAGATGTGTAATTTTCGTTGGCGTTCCTGATTATGTATTGCATACCTCATAGTCAAGTCCCTTTCCGTAGTTTTTCCTTGTGATAACCTAATTTGTTTCCCTAACCGCACTAGAGAGCTAGTGAGGTTTATATATTTAAGGAGACTTATGAATATCAAATCGTTGTTGCTTACTTAGTTGGTATCGTTCAGTTTCCTCACTAGCTCACTGCTACGGCTAGGGGTGTTAATATTATTTGAATCTGTTTCTAGTTTTCCACTCGATGAAGGACTTGAAACCTTCATAGTTGATAAAAACCAGTTTGTGAGTTGGGTTGAATACATAGTCTCGAAAGTCTTTGTTATCCCTCATTTCTCGAATGAGGTTTTTTGCCATCGACTTCCCTAGACCTTCCCACCGCTGCATGAGGTGGTCATAGTCTCCCCACTCAGCTGTCTCATTGATACCGACTGGTTTATAGGTGATTTCCATTGGTAGTCCTTTCTGATCTAAACTGTTAAGCGTTTTTGATTAAGAAACTTGTTGATGAAATACTGTTGGCCCTTGCCAGTAACCTTAGTTGTCGTGTTGGTCGTGGTATGCCCGTCAGCGTGGTTGATATTTGTCTTTTTCAACTCAAACAGACCTAGTTGCATGCTTTTCTGCGTTGGTTGATTCCAAGAATCCCCACGGCGACTAATTAGATAGCCGTTAGAACGTAGCCACTGAAAGAGCTTGTTTTGACCAATATCAATCCCGTTCTGTTTCAAGATTTTAGCCAGTTCGCCGATTAGACAAGATGACTTGCTAGCACTGACAGCGTCAGCGAACAGCACTTTAGGACGGTCAGCCTCAATCTGTGCTTCTAGCTTATGGACTTTCTTGTCAGCCATGAGCAACGCTCTGGCCATGATTTTTTCTGGACTGTTGAAGTCCTTTTCAACTTGGATGAAGTATTCTCTGACTTCGTGCCCCTTATTTGTTTTTGACATCATAGCTAGATGTTCAGCCATTCGGATTGTAACAGCATAGTCTTGCAATTCACGAACGGCACCGTTATTTACAAGCGTAGTTCCAACTACACTTGTAAAATCTTCGTTCTCTTTAAACATTTTGAAGTTTTGCTCAACCCATTGACTGAATCGAGTTTTTACTTCTAATGTTTTGTGAAGTTGTCTCGCGCTAATGATAGGCTCATTGTTTTCGTTTAACGTTATATCGATTAAATTATTCATGTATTATCCTTTCTGAATTCGTCTAAACTGACATCTAAAGCGTCAGCTATTTTCACCATTCTACTGAAAGAAATGTCTCTCTTTCCGATGTTCATCAACGTGTTATAGCTGATACCAGTCTTTTCAGCTAACTCTGTGACTGTCATTCCTCTATCAATCAGTAACTTGCTTAAAGTTTTTTTCATATTCAATTCCAAAACACAATATATAGTTTTTGATTGTATTGAAAACACAACATATTGTGTTATTCTATCCTTTCTGATATAATTAATTCATGACAAACGATTAAATAGGGCCTCTCATCTCCTTATGAAAGTCGCTAGTCAAATATTGTGGAAAGGAGAATTAATATGTCTAATACAAAAAAATTTGACTTAGTTGGTGATATAGCATTCTTTGCCACAGAAATTGATTATGATATTGCTATATCGACAGCGGCTGGAACATACTTTGGAAAATTACTTCCTGATAATCCCGATGAAACTTATGATGGTATAAAAAAATTTTTAGAGTTTCGTAAAAATTTAGGCCATACTTTCGACGGCGACGACCCGCTCGAAGCTATTCTCTTAGTAGATGTCACTTTGGTTACTAGTCCAAATCAAAAAATAACGATGCCATTTGTTTATTTGTTTATTGACCAAATAATTGGCGTCTCATGTGGCAAAATTTAAGATTAGAAATATTTGCTAGTCTTTTAGAATCAATCGTTATATTCAAAATAGCGTTTGATTCTTTTTTCTTTCCGCTATACGGATATCGTTTTGGTTTCACGTTTGTTCCTTTCATAATTTTAATTATTTAGTTCAAGTTCTTGAACTTCGTAGTTAAAAAAATATTCAATAATCTCATTTTTTGAGATTCCTAATAATCTAGCTGCCTTCACAATTTCGTCTTGTTGCCACTTTGCTTTCCCATTGATTTTGAATGAAATCGTTGTTGGAGTTATGCCAATAGCTTCTGCGAAATTTTCTTGAGTTC
>ENA-UPSY01000961-UPSY01000961.1-human-gut-metagenome-genome-assembly--contig:-NODE-961-length-32475-cov-14.174486_pt1 | contig 32475 bp, 36 predicted proteins | sample MGYA00250044_ERZ773365 | MGnify/ENA primary metagenome ERZ773365 (study PRJEB29103, sample SAMN06111932) | human gut metagenome | biome: human gut; feature: ankylosing spondylitis patient; material... | reverse complement strand
AGGAGAGCTTGCAGCTGAACTGCGCCATCGTGCGGTTGAGGGTGATCCGTCCCATGATCGGGGCCTTGCCGGTCTTGTCCGGCTCGCTCTTTTTCAGGTAGAGCAGCACCTTGAATTTTTCCACTTTCATAACGCTCTTTTTTAGGTTGTAAAAATACTCCTTTGAAAAGCGTCCTTTGGCATGCAAAACATTGATAAACAGTGAATACAAATCTGCTTTGTTCCTATCGGTAAAAATTCGGTTACCTGCCGTTGTTTTCGAAACAGGCGGCTAACAGTCTGGTAACTGAAACGTCGCAATATTTTGTTTTCTTTTGCAGGTCTGTCTGTTCTGCAATTCTCGCAAAATGCTTAATTATAAACGTTTTACGTTTAATTATCGTCATTCTGTTTTTTATTGCATTTCTAAATATTACTTACACAGCCCGGCACAGTTTCGCTTCGGTTATCGCACTGGCTAACAACGTGTCACTGCCGAACGTGGCTAAAATGCTGGGGCATTCATCCACCCGAATGACACAGCACTACGCAAAGGTATTAGACCAAACGATATTAAGGGATATGCAAGCCGTTGAGAAATATTTATCACATGAATAAAGGATTGATTTATCAGTAACAAACAAAACAAGAAACAACAATAATTTCCTATTTTAACATTAATAAGACCTAAGAATTTGTTATCACACATAGTTAAATTCTTAGGTCTTTTATCACCTAATTTATAATACAGTCCAATAAAATTGTACATAAAGCAGATGCAAGAAAACTCAAAAGGATTATTACTCCACAATATTTACATATCTTACCCTTGTTTATTGATTTATAAACAGTTCTTAAAAATATATTACACTTTATTAAATACATGTTACAATTAGATCTATAAGTCCAATGATACGCAATACATTTTCTATCATGCAGATTAATATCTTGTAGATATGGTTTCCATCTTTCAGAATCTAACAATCTACAATCGCAATAATCTGTATTACCTACAACTTTTTCATCTTCTGAAGAACCTATAAAGAAAAAATGAATTTTACTAAATTGTAAAAAATTCCGACTATCTATAATTTCTTCATAAACTTTTTTGTCTAATTCTCTAATTTCATTTAACCGAAAATCTAACATTTCTGTTTTAGAAAAAGCACTTTGAAAGAAATCGTTTGAAATTTCTTCTTCATAGAAAAGGGCACCTTGTGGCAATCTATTAATTCTAAAGCGAAAATACAAATTATGTTTACTTTTTCCACTTTCATTTGTTTTAGGCTGAATTCCTATAGAGTTTTTAGGAATTGATTTTATTTGTATTTTTAACAATACCCCTTTATTTGAAGAAAGTTGTTCTACCTCAAAATTAGATTTCCCCAATTCATATAGCCAAAATGGACTTCTATCTGTGTTTTGTGGTGTAACATCATAATAAGAAGGTGATTTAGGTATATTACGAATAATATAATCACCATTGAATAAAGTACATAGCAATTCACTTTCTTTAAGTTTTCCTCCTAAATCTTCAAGACAATCTGTATCAAATGAAAAAGGAAAATAAAAATAAACTGAATGTATATCTTGTGCAACATCATTAATCATTATTCCAAAATCAATGAAACGTTGATAATTTCCAGATTCCTTTGGAATTTTCCAGTAATTAATATGTAATTCTGCATTAATGCCTTCACCTATACGAGGGGCATTACTTTTTTTCATGGAATATAAAATAGCGATACTGTTCATTTGTTTTTACTCTTTTATATACCAGTTCTGTATTTTAACTATATTTTCAACACCTTCTGATGAAATTTCAGTTTGCCACTCAGGATAATTTTTATCCTTTTTGCGATTATTTTTCCAATGTAAGGGATAAAGATTCTCTTGATTATAATCACCATTATTCTCTAAAGGATTAAGATGGTCTATTTCCCAACCATAAATTGAATTAACATTTCCATAATCTTCTTTTTTGATCCAAGCTCCTGCATAATCTTTCCGAAAAACATCTGGATTATTATTAGGCTGTATTACAGCTTTTTTCCAAGTTGCTTCAATTTCTTCTTTTGTGAAATTTCTTCTTTCCGTTGCCATAACTTATTAATTTTAAGCACACAAATATAGTCAAATTAACTGTAATCTACTGTTACAAAACATATTTTCTTTTTAATGACTATGATAAAGCTACTTTGTTGCCCGTCCTATACAATCAGAAGATGAACAGCTACCTAAAAAAGATTGCCGACCTATGCAGTATCAAAAAGAACCTGACCACGCACACAGCCCGCCATTGTTTCGAATCGGTTATCTCATTGTATAACAATATATTACTACCGAACATAGCTAAAATGTTGGGACATTCATCCACCCGAATGACGCAGCATTATGCGAAAGTTTTAGACCAAACGATACTAAGGGATATGCAAGCCGTTGAGAAACAGCTATCCGTATAAGCACGAAGAAGCCAGCAACACAGTTTTCAAGAAACCGTGATTGCTGGCTTTCAACCAAACAATATAGAAAACAAGACAGCTATATTTCAAGAAAGCAATAAAACAAGATTTTATGTTTCCAAGATTTCATTTCTGATAGAACCTTTCCAACAAATCCATGATGTCACTTTCCCGGTAGATGATTTTTCCCGGAAGCTGCACGTAGCCCAGCAGCCCCGTGTCCCTGTAATCCTGCAACGTCCGTTTGCTGATGCAAAGCCGCCTGCACACCTCATCGCCCGTCAGGTAGTGTTCACCGTTCAATACCGGGCGATAGTTCATTACCACATACTCCACGTTTTCCAGCACCCTGTCAAGGGAGGAAAATAGTACCAGTGTGGTTTCGGAATCTTTCGTTATCAAATCCATACGCCTACTTTTTAGAATTGTCCCTTACTTGGTTGAGCAGAAATGTTTCCACGTCCGAAGCCTTGTAGTAAATCTTGCCGTTAATCTGCGAGTAAGGCAGTTTTCCCATATCACGGTAAGTCTGCATCGTCCGGGCTGAAACATTCAGCAAACGGCAAGTCTCGCAGTTATCCAGCCATTTGTCACGCTTCCTGCGTAAAGGCACGCAGAGCGCATCCACACGACCCACAAAATGTTCAAACCTCTGTTTCCATAGTTCAAAGGTTTTCTTTTCAATCGTCACTATTTCCATAACCGATATATTTATTCTTGTCAATACTTCGTTTTTCTTCACTGGTGCAAATATATAAAGCTGAATGACTGGTTGTTTCTTCCTGTCCACAAATAACCTTGCGTGTCCGAAAATGTCCACCGCCACCCCAACAACACGAAAGAAACGAACCGATAACAAAAAACTGTTTTCTCTCCACTCTTTAAATAAGTAAGATAATGAACACAAAGCCGTTTTCTATTTGCCGACATTAATTTGGTGCAGAACGAAGCAAAGCGATTCCAAACGGCTGACGCTTTGTCTTTTACCGATTTTTCTTATTTTATTTGTGGGCTAATTCAAAAACAAGCACCTATGAACAATCCTTTCGAAGAAATTTTCAAGCGGCTGGAGAACATCGAAAAGATGATTGCCCCGGTCATGGGCGCACAGCCCGAAGAACGGCAGGACGGAAAAGAGCCTGTGTTAGTCAAAATATCCGTTGCCAGCGGCATAACCGGGTATTCGGTCAATTACCTGTACCATTTAGCCAGTAAGGGGATGATACCGTGTGTCAAGCGTGGGCGTACCCTGCGTTTTAACATGGAGGAACTCAAAAAGTGGATGCAACAGCAGTATGTCCCGGCTTCTAACAGACTTCCCGATGAAAAAGAAAAGAAGTGATGATGCACGGCATATCGAGGGCTGGCAGTCAAAGAACGAGCGCATCGAAAGCCTGTTGAACGTCCTGTACGATTTCCGGTTCAATACCGTAAAGAGCCGGACGGAATACCGGGCTGCAAGTTCTTCGGGATTGTACCAGCCCGTTACAAAATTCGTTCTGAACTCGTTCAGGCGCAGGCTGGATGCGACCGCTGGTATTGTCACCTCTGCCGAGAACATCCGTTCCATACTGGAAAGCGATTTCGCAAGAAAGGTACATCCCATACGGGAATACTTCAACGCCCTGCCCTTACTGAATCCTGCCGAACACGGGCATATCGGCAGGCTCCTGAACACGGTACAGGTAGCCAACCCCGGCAAATGGGAGGAATATTTCACGAAATGGCTTATCGGTGTGGTAGCCAACGCCATGAACGACACTGGATGTCAGAACCATACTTGTTTGGTGCTGACCGGGGACAGGCAGGGGCAGTTCAAATCGTGGTGGCTGGACAACCTTTGCCCGACACCGCTTAAGAACTACCTGTTCACCGGAAAGATAGACCCGCAGGGCAAAGACATCCTGACACTGATAGCCGAATACCTGTTCATCAACATTGACGACCAGCTAAAGGAACTCAACAAGCAGAACGAGAACGCATTGAAGAACCTTATCACCACCCCGGCGGTAAAGTACCGCAGACCGTATGATGTTTATATAGAGGAATACCCCCACCTCGCCAGCTTCATGGCTTCGGTGAACGGCAACGAGTTCCTGACCGACCCGACAGGCAGCAGGCGTTTTTTGCCGTTCGAGGTGCTGCGCATAGACAAGCCCACGGCAGAAAGTATTCACATGGATAACGTCTATTCCGAAATCATGTACCTGTACCGTCAGGGCGTACGCTACTGGTTCAATGATGCGGAGATTGGGGAACTGCACCTGACAAATGCGGAATTTGAGGTGCAGACGGTCGAGTTCGAGATGCTGGCACAATACTTTGAGAAGCCGACAGAGGGGGAAGAAGCCCTGTTTTTTATGACAACGGCACAGATACTGGCACGCTTACGGGATATATGCCCCATGCAACTATCCGAAAAACGGCTGGGGGAAGCGTTACGCAAAGCCGGGTTCAAACGGGTACAGAAACGTATCGACAAACAGACCTATTCGGTATATGGGTACAGGATAAAGCCTGTTCCAACATCCTGTACAAACAACGATTACGGTTAGCACGGTCATTTTACGATTGGGTATTACTGCAACGCAGTAACTGCCATAGTAAGATATATTTTTATTTTATATCCTGTATATCAAATATTTAACAATAGTGCAGTAAGCAGTAAGATAAAACCGCAAACTTTTGGAAAAGTTTGGAAAAAGAAAAAACGCAGGAATTATCAGGGTTATATTTCTATCTTCTTTTGAAGAAATAACTTACTTATCTTACTGTATAAGATGTAATCCGCTGAAATAAAAAGAATTATGCACAGAAACATAGTGACTTTTCTTCTTACTGACTTCTTACTGTGCTACTGCAATTTATCAACATCAAAAAAATAAAGATTATGACCTACAAGGAAGCCAACAATATCAGTATCAAGGATTACCTGAACTCTTTGGGAATCCAGCCCGTCACGGAAAAGGGAAGCTACGGGATGTACCGCAGCCCCTTACGGGAGGACAACACGCCGAGTTTCAAGGTGGATTATAACGCCAATCTATGGTGTGACTACGGAACTGGCGAGGGCGGGACGCTCATCGACCTTGTGATGAAGCAGAACGGGTGCAACGCCTACGGTGCTATCTGCCGACTGGAGCAGGGCGACACTACCTCTTTTTCCTTTCACGGGAAAGACCTGCCCGAAAGGGACACGAAAAGGCAGGCAGCCAGCCCGATAGAGATACGCAGAATACAGCCGTTACAGAATCCGGCACTCATGCGCTACTTGCAGGAAAGGGGGATTTCCCCCGGAACGGCAGTCCCATACGTGCAGGAGATGTATTACCGCATCGGTGGGAAGCCTTATTTTGCGCTGGCGTTCAGGAATGATTCAGGAGGTTACGAGCTTCGCAATCCCCGTTTCAAGGGCAGCACATCGAAAGACATCACCCATATAAGGCAGCAGGGAGAGCCGAGAGAGAAATGTTTGGTATTCGAGGGCTTTATGGACTATCTTTCTTTCCTCACACTCCGGATGAAGAACTGTCCGACCATGCCCGACCTTGACAGGCAGGATTATGTCATACTCAACTCTACCGCCAATGTGCCGAAAGCCATTGACGTACTGTTCCCGTATAAACGCATCCACTGCATGCTCGACAATGACGAAGCAGGATTTCGGGCAACACAGGCTATCGCTTTGGAATATTCCTACCGTGTGCGTGACTTCTCGGACAATTACAGGGGTTATTCGGACTTGAACGACTATCTGTGCGGCAGGAAGCAGGAACAGAAAAACAGTACCAGCCAAGCGCAGGAAATAAAGCAGGAAACCGGACAACGTGCCACCCCAAAACAGAAAAGGGGCAGGGGCATTTAGTCCGGTAGGATTACCAACGGTAAACGGTATGATTAGGGAGAGCAAGGTTATGTTTCGGTAAACCGAAACACCTTGCTTTGCTTGACAGCAAAGAAAATTTCTCCCGTTGGTCGCAATTTTTAAGATACCACCTAAAAGCAAAAACACATGACAGGAATAAGGAACAAACCGGGAGGTCGCCCGGCAAAAAGCCGGATAGACAAACAGAACCGGGTAGTCAGCACGAAACTGACCGAGTTACAGTTCTACGCAATCAGGAAGCGAGCCACCGAAGCCGGGCTGCACGTCAGCGAGTACGTCCGGCAGGCGGTCGTTTCGGCAGAGGTAACGCCTCGGCTGAACAGGCAGGATGCGGACACTATCCGCAAGCTGGCGGGCGAAGCCAACAACATCAACCAACTGGCGCACCGGGCGAATGCCGGAGGGTTCGCACTGGTGGCGGTGGAACTGGTGAAACTCAAAAACAGGATTGTTGAAATCATAAACCGGTTGTCAGATGATTGGAAAAATAAGAAAGGGAAGCGGATTTAAAGGCTGCGTGAACTATGTACTCGGCAAGGGACAGGCAGTTTTGCTTCATGCGGAGGGAGTGTTAGCCGAAAGCAACCGGGACATCATACGCAGTTTCATACTGCAAGCCGGGATGAACCCCGACCTGAAAAAGCCTGTCGGACATATTGCGCTAAGCTATTCCCCGGTGGACGCACCCAAGCTGACAGACGGGAAAATGATACAGCTTGCGCAGGAGTACATGCGTGAAATGAAAATCACCGATACGCAGTACATCATCGTGCGCCACCAAGACCGGGAACATCCGCACGTGCATATCGTGTTCAACCGCATAGACAACAACGGCAAGACCATTTCGGACAGAAACGACATGTACCGCAACGAGCAGGCATGCAAGAAGCTGAAAGCCAAACACGGGCTTTATTTCGCTAAAGGCAAGGAGCATGTAAAGCAGCACCGTTTGAGAGAACCGGACAAATCCAAATACGAGATTTACAATGCCGTAAAGGATGAAATCGGGAAATCAAGGAACTGGCAGCAGTTACAAACCCGGCTGGCAGAAAAGGGTATCGGGATTCATTTCAAGTACAGGGGACAGACTAGCGAAGTACAGGGCATATCCTTTTCCAAAGGCAGATATACGTTCAAGGGTTCGGAGATAGACCGCAGTTTCAGTTTCTCCAAGCTGGATAAATGCTTCGGGGATGTGGGGCTGAACACTGCCGGAAACAACCGACAGACGGTTTCCGTACCTGTTCAGGAGCCAGCACAAACACCGGGCAAAGCCGATAGTCCGTTACTGGCAGGCTTGGGCGGTCTGTTCTCCGCTTCGTTCTCTCTGGCTGATGAAACGCCCGACAATCCCGGTGAAAGAAAAAAGAAGAAAAAGAAACGACACTTAAAATTATAGAAATATGGAAGATAACTTAATTTTGGAGGGGCTTCTCTCTATGGTTACGGAACTGAAAGAACGGCAGGAGAAGCAGGTAACGCCTGCCAGCCGGAAGGAAACGATTAATAGGCTGGACGTTATCGAACAGCGCATTTCGGAAATGCAAGGTAAATCCGGCATTACTGAAAACATGGTGCAGGAGATTCTAAACCAAATCGGTAGTATCGGAAAAGGGCAGTCCGAGAACCCAAAACAAGACCTTGAAGATATAAAGGGGCTTATCGTGACCTCGCACCGATATTTCAAGGAGCGGTTAAAGGTGTTGTTCCCGGCTGGTGTATCACCAGCCGGAGAAATAACGCCCGTTTCATGGTACGGCAAACTGACATACCGGGTAACTCCCTATTTGAAACCCAAGTTCTTTCTTCTTTCAGCAGGGATAATCATTTGTCTTGTGTCGCTTGCATTGAATGTGCGGTTTATACAAAGAATGCAGCGGTTACAGGACAATGATATAAAATACCGCTATATCCTGATGAAAGGAAAGGCAGACGGCAACAGCCTTGATTTGCTGGAAACGAAGTTCAGCCGGGAACGGGATAACGCTTTCATCCGAAGCCTGACCGATTCGGTGAAAGGCTTTGAATACCGCAGCAGGAAGCAGGCGGAAGCGTTGGAACGGGCAAGGCTGTTAAACGAACAAGCCGAGCAGCTAAGGGAGAAAGCCGACAAATTAGGCAAGCCATAAAACAAAAGCGAAGCCGGAGCAGAACCGCCCCGGCTTTTTAATTCACTTCTTTTTCTTCGTGCAGTGTTCTTTCTCGAACTGGCGCAGCGTGGTGACGCTGAACCGTTCCTTGATGAACTCCCGGACATCAGAAGCCTTGTAGTACACTTTTCCGCTGATTGTGAAGTACGGCAGCGCACCGATAGCCCTGTAGCGTTGCAGGGTCTTGATGCTAACTTTGAACAACAGGCACAAGTCCTGATTATCCAGCAGGTTGTCATCTTCGGGCAGCACCCTATCGGCATTGCGCAGTACCCGTACATCCTTGCAGAGTTCTTCCAGTTTGGCGTACAGTTTCTGCATCCATACGCTGAAATCGTCATTATCTATATACATGATTGCTTCATTTTTCTGATTATACATTATGGTCTGTCAATCGATTGATGAAGCAAAGTTCAGAAAACAGACGCAAAGAAATTACGGGGGAACTAATGGAATCCCCTATAAATAAATCATAAGTCACTGATTATCTATATCCTTTCTTGTCATGTTCCTTTTTGATAAGTTCTACCAGTCCATTAAGAAACCCGGTCAGTTTGCCCGGCTTTCGTTTTATCACGTCCTCATGTTTTTGGTAACAGTCGCCTATCCTGATGTTGAACAGCCATTCAAAAGCTTTCGCCAAGTCCACCAAGTAGGCGGGCTTACCGTTCTGATACACGATGTCTTTGGAGAGGAACAGACCGCTTACCATTTCCATGATGTTGATAAGGGTTGTTTTGTTAGCGAGATATAGAGGGGAAAGAACTTGTTTGTTGGTACGTTGCTGTAGCTGTTCCGGGTACTTGATACGCCATTCGATAAGGTGAATTTCGGTGTTTAAAAGTCCTATCGCTTCATCAATTAAGTGCAAATAGGGCATTTTTTTCTTGCTCAAACCCGCACTCGATACGATTTAAGACGATGCAAGCCAAAGGAGAAATAACGTACTAACACGCTATAATCCTGCTCATTAATACTAAAATCGGCTACATAGGCTGCTAATTCATTAATAGCTTCTATCAACTCGGATGCAGAAACTTTACGTTGAGAATATTCCGATAATAATCGAAAAAACTTCTGTTGTAATAATTTATTCATATTAATTGCTATAACTAAGAATATAGTGAGTATTCCTTATTATCCTAAAATAAAGAAACTCACTATATTGCTTCAATTTTATAGATTTTCTAATTCTTGCAAAATAGCTTTTCCCACCTCTAAGGCAGATTGAGGATTTTGTCCTGTTATAATTCTATGGTCTACTGTAACATGTGACTTCCACAAACCGGATTTTTCAAAAAGACAACCTCTTTTTTTTAGTTCTGTTTCAAGCATAAATGGTACTATTGAATCTGTATTAAGGAATTTTTCTTCTTCATTCGTGAAACTATTTATTTTTCTACCCTTGATTAATAGCTCTCCATTTGATAATTTTACATTCAATAAAGCTGCTGGCGCATGACAGACAGCACTTACAACACCCCCATTTTCATAAATTGTTTGAGCTATTCTTCCTAAATCTAGGTTATTAGGATAATCCCACATAACTCCGTGTCCCCCAGCATAAAAAACTGCAATGTATTCTACAGGATTAACTTCTTGGGGATTTAATGTATGCTCTATTTTAAATCGATAAACCGAGTTTTCCCAAAACGCTTTATTTATTTCATCTGTCAAATCGACTGCTTCTGCTGGAGCTTTACCACCTTTGGGACTTACAAAATCTATCTCATACCCAGCACTTATCAAAACAGACCAAGGGTGGCTTACTTCTGATAAATAATAACCTGTTGGATTATTGGTATTTCCCAATCTATCATGGCTGGTAACAACAAATAATATCTTCTTTTTCATTTCCTAATTTATATATATGAAACAATTTCATTAATTTCCTTTCTCGTAGATAGTTGATGTTCTTTGCTGATTGGATAGCCAATGGGAATTATTGCTATAGGTTGAATATATGCTTCTAAATCAAGATTTTCCTTACACATCGCAACATCAAAATTGCATACCCAACAAGTTCCTAACCCTTGTTCTGCTGCTGCTAAACAAATATGCTCAGTAGTTATAGCCCCGTCAATATCAGCATGGTTCTTATTATCAAACTGTCGTTTCCATGCAATATCAGTATTTACGCAGACAACAATATATACAGGAGCTTCCGTAAACCATTTTGCCGGATAGCACTTAGCTAATTTCTGTTTTTGGGAATCGCTCTGTACTACAATAAATGTCCACGGTTGTTTATTGACTGCCGAAGGAGCCAAACGAGCACAATCCAAAATGTAGTCCAGTTTTTCTTTTTCTACCACTTGCTGTGCATAATGCCTAACAGAATGGCGTTCTTTTACTAATTCTAAGAAGTTCATAATTCATATATAATTTAAAAGATTATTTCAGAGAGCAAAATTATACCGATTTCATTCTTTGTTTTTAGTATATATTTTCCTAAATACAGTATATTTGCAACATGAAAAAGGAAAATCTACATCAGCCGTTTGAAATCAGCGTAAAAGAGCTCGAAGAATCTCCTCTTAAAGAGCATGAACATACATTTTTTGAATTAGTTTATATCCTTTCCGGAACAGGTTTACAATGCATTAATAATAATAAATTTGATTATCATGAGGGACATATGTTTCTAATAACCCCTCAAGATTGCCATTCTTTTGATATTCATACTACTACAAAATTCTTTTTCATTCGTTTTAATGATATATATATTCATTCTGGTTTCTTTGGAACTAAAAATATTAAGAACTTAGAATTTATTCTTCAACATGCCAATCATCAACCGGGTTGTATCTTAAAAAACATCACGGATAAACCGCTTATAAAGTCTATAATAGAAGCTCTTATAAGAGAATATGTAAATCAAGATTTGTATAACAAAGAACTGATACAACAATTAATAAATACATTGATAGTCATCGTTACCCGTAACATAGCCAAGTATCTGCCTGAAAAGATTGATGAACGTTCAGAGGAAAAGACATTAGATATTTTGCAATATATCCAAAACAATATATATAATCCCGATAAAATAAAGGCAGACACTATTAGCCAGCATTTTAGCATCTCGCAAAATTATTTGGGGCGCTATTTTAAAAAGCATACAAATGAAACAATGCAACAATACATCATCAAATATAAGTTGAAGTTAGTAGAAAACAGATTATTGCATAGCGAAATGAGAATCAATGAGATTGCTGCTGAATTAGGCTTTACAGATGAAAGCCACTTAAACAAGCTATTCAAAAAATATAAAGGCGTCATACCCTCTGAATTTAGGAAAAGGAATTTATGACAACTATTTTGTTTTCACTGATTTATCCGTAAATTTGCATTGTTAAGATAAAATTCATGCTAAATACAGAAAACATACAATCACTTATTGATAGCGGAGAAGGCTACAATGTAGAATTTAAGGTTCGTGTTCCTTCAAAGGTGCGTGAACTGACAGAGGAAATATGTGCTTTCGCCAATGCAGACGGAGGATATTTGCTTATTGGAGTAGATGATAACGGACAAGTGGTAGATACTAACTTAGAAAACGATAAGCGTTCTGCTATTCAAGGTTCTATCAGCGAAATATCTCCTGCACTCCACTGTGAATTGTATTCCGTAAATATTGTGAATAAAACTGTTTGGGTGATTGATGTTCCGTCCGGCAAGGATAAACCTTATATATTCTCCGGTTCTATCTATGTCCGTGAGGGGGCAAACTCACAGAAACTTCGCACAGCCGAAGAAATGCGCAGCTTCTTTCAGGAGTGTAACAAAATCTTCTTCGACCATATACCCTGCCATTGGTTCAATATTTACACAGATGCAGATGAACAGATGATTAAGGATTTCCGAACAGAAGCAAAACTAAGTCCATCCACACCCGACAAACAAATATTTGAAAACTTGGAACTGTTTACCGAGAATAGAACGGCAAAGAACGGTGCAGCGATGTTCTTCGGCAAGCAACCTGAACGAAAGTTTCCACATGCTACCACAAGGTGTGTTCTTTTCAAGGGAACGAATAAAGTCTATATTATAGATGATAAAACATTCGGAGGTTCATTGTACCAGCAATATCTACAGGCTATAGCTTGGTTGAAAAGTAAACTGCAAGTAGCCTATAAAATAGAGGGAACAGGACCAAGAGAAGAAATTTGGGAAATACCTCTGACCGTATTTAAAGAAGCCATTATAAACGCTCTGTCACATCGTGATTACTATGAACAAGGTGCAAGCATTATGATAGAAATGTTTGACGACCGGGTAGAGATTTCCAATCCCGGAGGACTTCTGCCTGTTGTGGCTAAAGATTTCGGGCATAAAAGCATGACACGTAATCCGTTAATTTTCAGTTTATTTACCCGTATGCACTTAGTAGAAAGAGTTGCATCCGGTATTCCTCGTATGCAGGAAGCCATGAGGGAAGCAAATCTGCCTGAACCAGAATTCCATACAGAGGGGATGTTTACAGCAGTATTCAAACGCCAAATCTCTAACTCTGCCAACTATGACACAGTAAATGGCATAGTAAATGACATAGTAAATGATACTATAAACGAGAATGAACAAGCTATTCTCAATCTATTGGTAACTACTCCCGGCTTAAATGCTTCTGAAATCAGTAAGCATATCAACAAGAGTTTAAGAACGACTATGCGATATATCAAGGTTTTACAAGATAAAAACTTGATAGAGTTTAGAGGTGCGCCTAAAACTGGAGGATATTTTTTGAAAAACGAAACGTATGAGATATAAGAATAACGATTTAAAGAAAGGAGCTAAATTTGCTTTATTCGTATCTTCATATTTACCATTATTTATATTGGTAATACTCAGGCAACTTTCGGATAACTATAATTATCTCCATTGGGGTGGAATATCAATAAATAGTATTAAAATATTTCTATCTTTCTTTGGCTTATCAAGTGTACTAACTTTGGTCTCTATATTGGGAATTATCGGATTGCATAATACATTGAAAAATATTGAAGATATATCAGAAAATGGATTTAATGCGCAAATTATTGATATTAAGAATAAAAATAGTGAATCTATCGGATATATAGCAACTTATATAATTCCTTTTCTATTTCAAAGCCTTAATGGGTGGTATGAAGGGATTTCTATCTTATTTTTAATGGGTATTATATATAGGATATATATAAATTCATCAATGATATTAATAAATCCAATTCTTAGTTGTAAATATTCTATTTATGATATTGAGTATTCTAAGAACAAAAAAATAAAAAACGGATTTATCATATCAAAAAATAATTCGTTACAGGATGAAGATAAAATAAAATTATATGAAATAGGAAACAAGCTGTTTTTCGCAATAAACAAAGAATAAATATGATATTAGAAGATTTACTTGATAGATTGGAGGATATAGAGGTTAGTGATACATATCTCTATTTTATAACGCGAGTTTTAAAACATAATCAGAAAAAAAATAGCAAAGTTCTGGATAAATATCTTTTTAAAGTATATCAAGTTGATATAAATGATGAAATCCGTAATCATTTATATTCCTTGACGCAAGAACAATTATCGTATCTCATTAATAAAAAAACTGAGGTACATGAATATGATGTTATTGCAGATGATACGCAACATTTGTTCACTTATTCTATGACAAATAAAGTAATGTCATTTGCAGATGTTGTTAATAACCAATTAAAAGCAATTCCACCTAAAATCACAAGTCTTGAAGAAATAATTGAAAATGAAGAACTATGGGCTTATTGTGTAGGATTTCAAAACCAAGACGAAGATAATATTTTCACATTTCGGAAAATTCTTGCAGGAAAAGTCGCTATTGATGAAAAAGACAGTAACAATCGGAAATGGATTCCTAAGGCACTAAGAACTGTCTTCAATACCAAAAGCCAAAAATTAGAGTTGATACAAGGAGAAACCGTCAATCTTGACAAACAAGTAGATTGTTTATATTATAATGATATTTTCTATATTGCTAAGAAAACTCAATTTGAACAGATAGTTGGATTGGAAGAGGAATATAAAAAGCAAGCAAAAGAAGTTTTAACTCAACTTGAAGAAACTAAGATGATTACAGGTTTAGAGATTATCAACCAACAAATTGAATCTAATCCATCAATCCATAAAAAACTGGTTCGACTTACCAAAATCGGGAATTACAAAGGAATTGACACCAAAGCCATAAACAAAATGCAACGGATTTGCAAGAAATATGGTAATCAATTGAATGTTAAAGATGGAAAACTCCATATAGAATCAGAAAATGATATAGATTTAACATTAAAGATGTTAGCAGACTACTATAAAAAAGGAGAAGTTTCCGGAAAAGCATATGGGACATATGCTGGAAAAGAAATAAAAGAAGTAAAACCTATAGAAAAATAACAATTATCTTCTATCTTTGTATTCAGAAATCGAACCTGAAACACAAAATTGTGTTGAACGGTGCAAAGTTGTGAAAACCTTATTCAAGGGACTAACATCATAATAAAGATATAACTTATTGAGAAATAGTGCTATACAAACCGACTTTCGGTTGCTGGTGGCACCACTTGAAAGAAAAGCAAAAAGCAGTAAAATCCTGATTTCCAAACGGAATCAGGATTTTTTGTTTCTTGGAGGAATGCAAAAAGCGGCAGAATATTACCGTTGCTGGTGTTCCAAAAGGTGGAGCAAAATAGGTGGAGTACATATCTCCACCGAATAAGGTTACTTCTCTCTGATTTGCAACATTTTGCGTATCAAGAAAGCGTGCATGGTTTCCTACTTTTGTACAACGAAAAACTGTAGGAACATGAAAAGAGACTCATTCAATGTGCTTTTCTTTATTAAGAAAGCCAAGCTGCTGAAAAACGGAGAAGCCTCCGTGTGTATGCGCATCACTGTGAACGGTGCGCGAGTGGAAAACAATATCCGCAAGAGCATTGAGCCTGCCTTGTGGAATCAAGCGAAGGAGTGCGCCAAAGGGAAAAGCCGCAAATCCTGCGACTTGAATGCCTATATTGAGGACGCAAGAATCAAACTCCATCAGACTTTCAATGAACTGGAGGAACAAGGACAGTTCATCACCGCCCGCCTGTTGCAAGAAAAGTTCTTCGGGCAAGACCAAGTGCCTGAGGTTGTCCGCACTCTCATTCAAACCATCCAAGAACATAACGACCAATGCCGTGAACTTGTCGGCAAGGACTATGCTTTGATTACCGTTCGCCGTTACGAGAGTTGCAAGCGTTATCTTGCAGAACTTATCAAACAGAAATATGGCAAGGAGGATTTACCATTGTCGGAAGTCAATGGCGAACAGGTACGTGCTTTTGAGTTCTACCTCAAAACAGAGAAGGAATGCCAGCAGAATACGGTTATCCGCTACATGAAGTGCTTGAAGAAGATAACCAACCTTGCGCTTGCCAACGAGTGGATTTCCAAAGACCCATTCATCGGTATCAAGTTTCATGAGAAAGAAGTTATCCGTGAGTTCTTGACAATGGACGAACTACTCACCATCTATCACAAGGAGTTTCCGTTGGAACGTATCACCATTGTCCGTGATGTCTTTATCTTTGCAGCGTTCACTGGATTAGCCTTCATAGACGTGCAACAACTGGCACCGGAACATATTGTAGAAGACTCCAATGGCAACCTATGGATTCGCAAGCCTCGGCAAAAGACGAAGAACATGTGCAACATCCCCTTGCTTGATATTCCGTTGGAGATTCTCCGCAAATATGCAAAGCATCCGGCTTGCCAAAAGAAAAACTGTTTGCTTCCTGTGCCTTGTAATCAGAAAATGAACAGCTACCTAAAAGAAATTGCAGACTTGTGTCTGATAAACAATACCTTGACCACACATGTGGCACGACACTCGTATGCGACCTCCGTCTGCCTCGCCAACGGTGTGAGCATTGAGAACGTGGCGAAAATGCTCGGTCATTCCAACATCAAAATGACACAGCACTATGCCCGTGTACTCGATTCTTCTATTCTGAGAGATATGAATAATGTAAAGAACGTGATGTCAAAAGCAATGCAATAGGTATGGAAAGGGGAATAATAACAATCAGTAAAACAGGTGCGGTCACTATGCCGACTGCACCTGTATGGATGACAAAGTTTGAGATTGCCGACTTACTCGGAGTGTTCTCATATGATATTCGCAAGGCGATTCATTCCATCTACAAGAACAGGGAACTGGATGAAGTTGAAACGAGAAAATACATCAAACAGCCGGACGGCATCAGTTATGATGTCTATAACCTTGAAATGATTATAGCCGTTGCATTCAGGGTATGCAGTAAAGGAAGTACATTGTTCAGACGGTTTGTAATAAATGAAATCAGCACCACCAAAAGAGAAACACCAACTACCTTGTTTGTTTCTTATGGCAGAGGTAACAACCTATGGTATAGTTGAAGCCCATTCCGCCAACTCCTTGTTCCCAATGCACGGATGCAAAGGTAGCGTATGGCTATGATGGCAGAGACAAGGTCGGGCGGTGATGCCGTTTCGGGAAAAATCTTCCCCAAACAAGTTTGAGCGATTCGGACCGAAAACCTTGCCACTGCCTGCCATACGCTTGAAAGGTGTCTGGCAACGGGAACAAGCGACTGACGGAAACATCAGATTACAGCTTGTCGGTAGGCGGAGCGGTAGCCGTCATTCAGCATCCTTTCGATGTCGGATTCACGGTAGAGGATTTTACCACCCAACTGGATATAGGCGATACGCCCTTCGTTTCGGTAGTCCTGAAGAGTCCGGCGGCTCACTTTCAGACGTGCCGACACCTCCTTGTCGGTGAAGAAACGCTCACCGCCCAATGCCGGGCGGTAATTGGCGGTCAGATGCTCTACGTTATCCAGCAGTCGGTCAAGACTGCCCATGAAGTGGATTATCCACTCGTTGTCTTTGTTAATCAGTTCGTTCATATTACTCTGGATTTAGTAGGATTATGTCATTACTTTATTCAGTTGTCAGATTGTTTTACCTTTGAACTTTGCTTCCTTTCTCCTATCCTCAATGACAGAAACGATGCGCTCTACATCTTCGGGGCGATAGTAGGTCTTGTGATTGATTTGGCTGTATGCCAATGTTCCATTATCTCGGAGCGTTTGCAACGTGCGTGGACTGATGTTGAGCATCCGACACACGTCTTGATTGTCCATCCACTCACTCATTGTCTTTTCTCCATGCCGCTGGCAGATAGCCTCCATGCGGCTGACAAAATGGTCAAACCTTGCGACCACCGCCTCAAATGTTCTTTTTTCGATTGCTACTATTTCCATATACTTTATACTTTCATTTATTGTTTTACTTTTTCTTTTGCTGCAAAGGAATACATAAAACACTACCTGACAATGGATTTCCCAAAAGTGGCAGCGTGTTGCGCCGATATGGTAGCGTTTGTCCGGGTTGCCGCTTGTCGATTCCCTGTGAACAGGTCTATGCACCATAATTTCTACGCACCTTTGGACTGTTATTATTCCTTTTGCTGCAAAGAAATAGAGAATCAGTTGCCCGACAATGGATATTATTATTACTGGTAGCATGTGGCACAGGGTGGTAGAGGTTGCACAGATTGGAGCAAGCGATTTCCTCTTAATTCAGAAAATTAGGAATGTGGTAAGAGTGCAAATAAGGGCTTAATTCAAACCTGCCCCCAATCGTTCCATTGTCCTTTCAGTTATTCACATGCGGCAAATCGGTGAAGTCCGCACCACTGTTTCCATCATCATATAGCAAAGCCGCACAAAATTGTCTAAGAGAATCCAAGAGTTTGACAGGGTGAATAATAGGCAGTTATTTTGCTCCCGACAAACGGTATAGTATGCGCATGCTGACCAAGAATTATTCACTTTAAATTCATACAAGATGAGCAAGAAAAGAAATTACGAGAACGATGAAGCGTACAAGAACTTCAAGTTGGAAGACTATCTGCCTTCCATGAACAGCCCCAAGCGGGAAGAAGCCCCTTCCGCACTGAAAGAGGAACAGCCTACTGAAGTGGCATCCCTCTTTCCTGTGTCCGATGAGCCGGATACATCCGCGGTAATGGCGACTGTGTCCGAGACATTCCCGACTGACGAAAAGGATAAATGGGAAGATGTGTACGATAATGAAGAGGTAGCAACCACTGCTATTGAAACGGATGTTTCCCCAGAACGGACTATTGTAAGACGTATTAGTAGCAAACAGCGTAGGTTGTCGTTGGAGGAGTATCGCTCCACATACTTGCAGGTTCCCAAGATTGCAGACCGCAAGCCTGTATTCGTCAGCTGTGAGGTACGTGACCGACTGGACGAGATTGTTCGCCGTCTCGGAGGCAGGGGCATGAGCGTGTCAGGGCTGGTCGAAAATATCGCCCGTCAGCACTTCGCAACTTACGCGAGCGATATTGACCAGTGGCGTAAATTGTAATAAATAAGGTAGTACCAACCGGAGTGTCTTTTCAAGGTGCTTCAAATATCCTGTAACGAAGTTTGGAGGGAGCAAGTTTATGTTTCGGGCAGACCGAAACCACTTGCTCCGCTCCAAATCTCGCAGGGAAGGCACATCCCGTTGGTCTATCTTATATGCAGTTATTACAATCAGTTATTAAACTAAGAGACAGATAATCATGGACAACAAAAAGAGAAAAGAAGATAGACGGGAGCGAACCAATAAGGGCGGTCGTCCCGTCAAGGGAGCCACCGAGAAACTGAAATACCGTGTCACGGTGAAGATGGCAACGGAGGACTATTACCTGCTGAAGTCTAAAGCAAAGTCGGCAGGAGTTTCCACCAGTGAGTTCATTCGAGACTGCATCGTAGAGGGCGGCGTAAAGGAACGGCTCTCGAAGGAACATGGTGACCTTATTCGCAAACTATGCGGCATGGCGAACAGCCTGAACCAACTAGCAAGAAAGGCGAATGCGGAAGGTTGCACCTCCGTATTTGTTCCTTGCCGTACACTGATGATAGAGATAGACAACCTTGTAAACCGGATACGCCTATGATAGCAAAAATCATGAAGGGTTCGGACTTTAAAGGTGTGGTTTACTACATACTGAACGACGAGAAAGGTACTCAAATCATAGATGCGGACGGCTTATTTCTGGAAAATAACGACACGATAGCACAAGGATTTATCGGGCAAGCGCAGATGAATCTGAGGGTAACAAAGGTTGTTGGGCATATTGCCTTGAGCTTTTCTAAGGAAGATGCGCCACAACTGAACAATACGGTCATGGCACAGATTGCCCGGGAATATATGGAACGCATGGGCATCAAGGATACGCAGTACATCATCGGACGGCACTTTGACAAGGAGCATCCGCACTTGCATATCGCGTTCAACCGCATTGACAATAATGGCAAGACGATATCCGACAGGAACGACCGCTTTCGCAGCGAGCGTATCTGCAAGGAACTTACCAAGAAGTACGAACTTCACTTTGCCAATGGCAAAGAGCAAGTGAAGACAGACCGATTGCGTGAACCGGACAAGACAAGGTACGAGCTGTACCAAATTTTGAAGACGGAAGTTGGCAGATGTAAGGATTGGGACACACTGCTTGGAAGATTGGAAAGGCAAGGTGTAGATGTGCGGTTCAAATATAAGGGACAGACCAATGAGATTCAAGGCATAGTCTTTAGTATGAACGGTTATCGTTTCAATGGCTCCAAGGTGGACAGGCAATTCAGTTGCTTAAAGATTGATGCGGTATTGAACCGTAACAATTACGAAGTACAGCAGGTACAACCGCAACCACAGACTTTTCAGGAAGGAATAAGCCCAATCTCAAATAGTAGTGGCAGTCTTATTGAGGGTTCATTAGGTTTGTTTTCGCCAAGCAATATGCAGGAGGAGCTACAGCCATACGACCCGTATCTGAAAAACAAGAAAAAGAAGAAACAACGTAAAATCAACTGGTAATCATGGCAGTCAATAATGTATTTATCCTCTTTGAGGAAATCAAGACAGCCTTGAAAGGCATAAGCGGTAAGCTGGAAGAACTGCCCAACATGGTAAATCAACAACCGAAAAGCGGAGATAATCAACAGAATTTATCTCCAATTAAAGATGTAATTGTGGAAACAGCAAAGGTTCAATCGGAGGACATTAAGGACTTGTTGGCAAGGCAGTGGAAGGCATACGCTCAACTTTCCACCGTGATTCTGCAACAACTTGATACAATTAGGAAGTCGCAGGGTGAACAAGGCGTGCAACAAGAGCCGTAACCGCAGGAGCATATCCATCGGCATAGTTTTGACATCAAGTCAAGCAAAGTCTTTTCTTTCGTTGTGGGTATTGGAGTGGTATGTGCCTTATCCCTGTGGGGCAATATTGCGCAATGGCAGTCCAAAAGGCAGTATGCCGATGATGCACTGAAGTTCCGAGCCATCCGCTCTTGGGGCGGATGCAATGCCCATGATGTACTTTGGCTGAACAAGGTGTTTGACCTGCATAGGGATGAGAAAGCTATCGAGTGGATACGGAAGCAGGCTGATGGATGTGAAACATCCCTGAAAGCGGTTTCCGACAGTCTGATGCAAGAAAGTATCAAATCAAAATCCGACTGATATGGCATCGGTAAAGGTCAAGTTCCGCCCATCCGCCGTGAACGGCTGGGAGGGTACACTCTACTATCAGGTTATCCACAACCGTGTGGTCAGACAGATAAACACCGAGTATAAACTTTTCGTTTCGGAATGGGACTGCAAGCATGTATGCATAGTTTATAAATCAATAATTAGGTAGTTATATATTGATTTTTAATTGTAATCATGAGATTTTGAAAAAAAAATCATATCTTTATGGTCAGAAATTGACAATTCAAATAGTAACTATAAAAATTTGATATTATGCGGATCCCGAATGAATTGCAGTTACCCAACTGGCTTGATGATTTAATCTTTAATAAATTAAAGGCCAAATATTGTCCTGTTAATACGGATATGGTTGTTGTGGATTGGGATAAAAGCAATGTGCTTAACTATTTGGGAACATATTTTCCAAGAAGTTATGCAGAAGCATATTTGATATTCAATCATCTATGTGATTTATGCTCTGACATTTTTAATAAAGAGGAAATTTCTATATTTGATTTTGGGTGTGGGACAGGAGGAGAAATTATTGGTTTAATTGCTGTTATTTCAGAAAGAAGCAAAAGTTGTAAAAAAATAAATATAGTTGGTTTGGATGGTAATATACATGCTTTACGTTTATTTGAAAAGGTAGTCAAGAAAGCTTGCACAAAATTCTCAATACTGATAAATCATAAAATAATACCTTATACTATAGATGATTTTTATGATTTATCAGTATTAGATAGCATCATGGATCAACATTATGATATAATTATATCATTTAAAGCAATTTGTGAGTTTGTTACCAAACAAAGATTCGAACAAGATAATGCATATGAGTATATTGTGAAGTTTATGCTTCCCAAGCTAAGCGATTATGGAGTGATGCTTTTAGCAGATATAACAACATATAACGATGTTTCGCAAGATTGGCTCCCTAATATGCTAGATGCAGGTTTGGAGAAAGTTGAGTGTAACATAATTACAAAAAATCAAGGTTATAACCAGCCGTTTTTTATTACACATTCTCAACATCAAAGAGATGTTAGTAAAATTGCATGGCGACTAATTTCTAACAAATGAATTTATGGCAAAGAAGGATTGGATGATTATAGAATCTGAGCTGGATGAGGATCAAATCAAGGTTCTTATGGCTACACTTGAAAAATCATGTGTCGTATCTGGTTGTGCAGGAAGTGGAAAATCAGTTCTTGCACTGATTAAAGCTCAGCGTATACAAAAAGAAAAAGGCGATGATTATCAAATTATAGTTTATACTAAAGCATTGTGCAGATATATGAACTCAGGGAGAGAAATATTGGGACTAAGAAATACATTCACATATCATTGGGATTGGGTAAATCGCAAGGGGAAACCCTCCTCAAGATACGTTATAGTAGATGAAATCCAAGATTTCACTGAAGAAGAAATTAAAGAATTTATTAATGCTACAAATTCTAACTTCTATTTCTTTGGAGATACTGCTCAATCAATTTACGGTGGACTTAAAGAGACACTACCTGTCGATGAAATACCTTCACTCTTGCCAAGAGATAAAAGACCGAAATGTTTTGAACTTTATAGAAACTATAGGTTACCATTACCTATTGCTCGTTTTGTTCAATACGTAGGAATAGGACTTGACGGATTCGATGAGGATACATACAAAAGTAAAGAAAATATAAAGCCAAAAGTTCTTACAGTTAGTTCGACAGAACAGATCAAAAAAATAACAGAAATATTATCTAAGCATCCAGAATATTCGGATGTAGCTATTCTTGTTCCACATAATACTGATGTTGATATTGTGTTTGAAGCTATGTCACACGCAGGAATTAACTGCGAGCGAAAAAGCAAAGCACATGATAATCTTAATTTTGAAACATCTAATCCCAAAATTATGACTTATCATAGTGCAAAGGGGCTTCAATTTGAAACAGTATTCATGCCATTGCTTTCAGAGCTACCTACTGATGAAAAAAAAGAGTCAGCACAGAAAGCTGTTTATGTGGCTATGACTAGAACTTATAGAAATTTATTCTTAATTTTATCAACCGTACCTTCTTATCTCACAGGCATTCCATCAAATCTTTATGATACTTCGGAAATAGAAGATGTTGAAGATATTTAATATATTATTTGCTTATGCGTACTTTATATATACCAACTACCACTCTCAATTTTAACAACATACTATCAACAGAGAGCATTTCTCCTAAGGCATTCTATGCTTTAAGAGGCTATGGATACAGTCATTGGTTTACCGTGCCAGAGAATGAACGGAATAATTCTATACTATTGTATGAATATAGAATTAAGTCGACAATAGTCAATCCTGATTTAGAAGATCATCCACTTCTTATTGGAATTCAAATAAATGAATCAGAACTCCAAAAAGTTACAGATGGAGTCTATCGTTGTGATCATACAATATATCTAAATCCTTGGCAAACCATTTTTGTCTTTGATTCTGAGAAACATCTTAGAACAGCAATGTCTTTGTCCGATAGTAGTTTGGAAACAAAAATGATGCGGTTGTATCGTAAAAAAATCATTGTTGCAGATTTTTCTAAATATGAAACGAAAGTGAAGTTGGTAGTTGAAGACTGCGAATTGAACGAACAGGCAATCAAAGATGACTTTACAATCAATAAATTAAAAGGTTTATTGTATGGTTATTATATAGGTGCATCACTGAGCTTGCCTTCTTCTATGTTAAAAAAAATAAATAGCCTCAGGGAAATAAAAAATATTATTGCCGCTATCAGTTCTTCTAGTAATAAGATACCGACAGAAAATCAATCTGTTAAATTACGTGAGTTGGTTAAAAACTATAATGCTAATATCCCTGTAATCCAAGATCTCCGTTCTATCCGTATTGAAAATGGAACTTATACAGACATTGTGGATATTTTAAAAAAGCATGGAATCGATATACCTGAACTTTTGAACATTGATGCAATTTTGTCGGACATAATGCAACCCTTACATGAGGATAGTAATCGCGCAATAGATACCATTAATAACAAAATACATACAATTGAAAATCAAATATCTAGGACACGTCATTATTTGGCACCCTCTACAGCCGAAATAATCTGTGGCGAAAAAAAATTTTACTCCATGAACAATAACGGCGTTACTAATGATAAGTTGCTGTCTGCATGGATAAATGAAACTTTGCAAGAATCATATGTGAATAAGAATATCAGCACATATAAAAAGCAACTTGCAGATAGGCTTACTTACAAAGCGAAAGATGTAATCGGAGATAATTGGAATGATTGTATGGAGCGTTCGTTCCTTAATAAACTACGTAAACATATTGCGGGAGAAGCATTTAATGTAGAATGGAAAAACGATTTGTTGTCATCATTAGCAGCAGTAATAATATCAGGAGATGACTGGAATAAATTGTTGCAATTTCTGAGATCTAATGGCTTAACCGATTATAGAATAGCATTTGCTTTATATGGAGTTATTGTTGGATTTGCTAATTTCGTGCGCGACTTTACGGACATTATCCTCAATTCTGATAGCGACTATTTAAGTTCTATATATAAAGAATTTTATGGGCAACTTCATAATATTGAAATAAAGAATGTTCCTGAAATTACCACATTTGCATCGTCTATAGTACCTTCAAGTTTAGAAGAAGCAAAGGGTATAGAAAAGACACAAAAAACTAATGCTCTTGTATTGAAAGTCAGAGCATTTCTTTCAAATAGAAAAGGTATTAGAAGAGAAGCCCTTAATTCATTAGAATCTGCAATAATCAAGAATGGTTCTAATATAGACTCTTTTATTTTCATGAGTTTATTAAATGAGTATTCAGGCTGGAAGACAAAATCGGGATCTCCCTCGAAAATATGGTCTGAATTGCAACATGAAATATGTCCAGAATATGAGAAGATAGTTAGTTCAAAGTCTCATAACATAGTACGAAATTGTGTAATAAAAAAACAAGATGGACCTAATTTATTCTCTGGAGAAGAAACGTCCTTCGAACATACAAATGAAAATGGACGAGAGGGTTTAATAGTATTTGATAACAAACACATCGATGCTATTATTGAAATCATTAAAGCTATATATCCATTGCTTGATGTTTTTACTATAGACACATTAAGAAAGGATTTGGTTTGGGTATTAGACCCCAAATACTGTGTTGGTAAAAGTCAAGAAGAATTAATGTCTTTATTCAAAAAACAAATAATAGATGGCCAAACTCTTACTTATAGTAAGAACGGAGTCCCCATGGATTGGAAAAATAAAGCGTATAAAACAATCAATGCAGATAAGATAGTTTTGGAAATTTCTAGACATCTAAAAATGATTAACGCAAGAAATGAACTATAAAATAAACATACGAACAGACAATGGTAGTGTCGTTGAAGCTTCAGCCCCTGTCATAATATCGGCTAGTAGAAGTACTGATGTACCAGCTTTTTATGCCAAGTGGTTTTTTAACCGCTTGGCTAAAGGTTATTGTGTCTGGTATAATCCGTTTAATCAGCAACCGATGTATATCTCATTCAAGAATTGTAAGGTAATTGTTTTTTGGACTAAGAATCCTAAACCCATTCTACCTTATCTTCATATCTTAGACGAAATGGATATCCATTATTACTTTCAAGTTACATTGAATGATTATGCGAATGAAGGCTTTGAACCCAATGTACCCTCTGTTGATGAACGAATAGAGACTTTCAAACTGTTATCAGATAAGATTGGTAAGGAGAGAATTATTTGGAGATTTGATCCACTTATTATCACTCCCAGTATTAGTCCAAGAGAACTATTGACTAGAATATGGCATATAGGCAATAGGCTAAAGGGTTATACCGATAAATTGGTTTTTAGTTTCGTTGATGTTAAGGCTTATCGTAAGGTTCAAAATAATCTGGTGAAAGAAACGATGTTCTTTACAAAAGAGAGTGTTGAAAATGCAGAAGCTAATCATGCGCAAAGAATAGAGATTGTGCAAGGTCTACAGAAGATTCGGGAAACATGGCATAATCAAGGTTGGAATATTACAATGGCGACCTGTGCAGAAGACATCGACCTCGAATCCTATGGTATTGAACACAATCGTTGTATTGATGGGGAGTTAATGAAACATATTTTTGCAGAAGACAAAGAACTAGTTTACTACCTTCATACACTAAGATGGCCAGAGCGTGATATATTTGGTAGTTTGCCACCAATTCCCCAAAAAGAAAAGAATATTAAAGATACTGGACAACGCAAGGTCTGCGGATGCATGGTTAGTAAAGATATTGGCATGTATAATACCTGTCGACACTTTTGTATATACTGCTATGCAAATACAAGTAAAGATTGCGTAATCAAAAATATGGAAAAACATAACGAGGATAGTGAAAGTATTATAGGTTGATTTATGCTCGAATTCGAACTACAACAATACCTCCAACGCGAGTATCCGCAAGAAAATGCTCGCTGTGAATGGAAGGAATTTAAGAATCTGAAGAACTCGTTCTGTGGGGACGAGAAAGATGATGTCATTTCATACGTGTCGGCTATTGCCAACATGGAAGGTGGACATATAGTAATTGGTGTAAAGGACAAGACACTGGAAATTGTCGGAACTGATATTTCCCGACTAACCTTTAATGGGCAACCTGCAAATATACACTCTGCAACTTTTAAACTCACGGAACAATGTACTTACCTATCATCGGAAGGTCTGTCTATTGAAGAGTTTGTCGCAGATGACACCAATAAGAGAGTGTGGATAATTCATATTCCCAAGCATTTACCTCGTCGTCCCGTGCTTGCTCATAAGAAAGCGTGGCAAAGGATTGAGGATTCTTTGGTCGAAATGACTAATGAAAGAATGGCAGCTATTCTTGAAGAACCCATTTATACAGCAAAAGATTGGTCTGCTGAAATTGTTTCTAATGCTACTGTGGATGATCTTGACGAAGTGGCTATTGCTAAAGCACGTAAAATGTTCAAAAAGGTACATGACCGCATTCCTGAGTCAGAAGTGAATGCTTGGAGTGTGGAAGAGTTTTTAAGCAATAGCGGTGTCATGATTAATGGCAAGATTACTCGTGCTGCTATTCTATTGTTGGGAAAGCCTTCTGCGGAATATAAACTGGCTCCTGCCGTGGTACAGATTACATGGACTCGCAGAGACAAAAACGAAGATGTGGTAGATTATGAACATTTCTCCATACCGTTCATTTTGACGGTAGATGATGTCCTCGCCAAGATTGACAATCTTACCATGCGCGAAATGCCAGGTGGAACATTGTTTCCCGACACGATGAAGCAGTATGATGATTATACCATTCGTGAAGCACTTCACAACTGTATCGCCCATCAAGATTATACCCTTCAACAGCGTATCAACTTTGTAGAGAATCCCGGCTATATCTATTATGCAAATGGAGGCAGTTTCATTCCCGGTACTCTGCAAGCGGCACTGAATACACAAGGTCCACAACGCCATTTTCGCAATCAACGTTTGTGCAGTGCGATGGTCAACTTTAATATGATTGATACTGTAAGTCGAGGCATTAAGAAGATGTTTAGCGAACAAAGACGCAGACATTTTCCTATGCCGGACTATGAGATTGATACGGTAAACAAGGAGGTTGCAGTTCGCATCTATGGCAATATTATCAATGAGCGTTATACTCAACTCTTGAAGACTGACGAAACGCTAACTCTGCAAGACTGTATCATGCTTGATGCTGTACAGAAAGGTAGAACAATCCACGAAGATATAGCACAGAACTTACTCAAACGTGGTCTTGTCGAGGGAGAATTCCCTAACTATAGCATCTCATTAGGTATAGCTAAGGTAACACATCAATTACCTACTTATACTAAAACTAAAGGTTTGGATAAGGAAAAACTTCGTCAAATGGTTCTTCAATACCTTAAGAATGCTGGCGAAGAAGGTGCAAAACGAGATAGTATCTATGAATATCTCAAAGATGTTCTGCCGTCCAATAAAACGGAAGAACAACAGTTGCGCTCATTGGGGGATTTGTTGAAAGCAATGAAACTGGAGAAATTGATAAGGACTGACGGTCGAAATTGGTATTTGCTGTAGAAAGCCGTCGAAATTCGACGAAAAACAATTAGAATCCGTCGAAATCCATGCAAATCCGTCGAAAATGCCAAGTAATCGTCATAATATAACGGATTACGACGGATTTGATTCAAATGTATTGTTTATCAATTTAGTCGAGATAAAAGATATTAGTCGAACTCAAAAATAAAAGATATGTTATTCGGAAATAAAATAAAAGAACTCAGAGGCGAACAAGGATTGTTACAACGTCAACTAGCTGCGGCATTAGAGATTGATACTCCAATGTTCAGTAAGATAGAAAGAGGAGATAGGCGAGCCAAGCGCGAACAGGTGATAAAACTCGCAGAACTATTACACCAAGATGAAAATGAAATGCTGACTTTATGGTTAGCGGACAAAGTTCTTGATGCCGTAGAAGGAGAAGAAGAACTAAGTAATAATGCCATTAATATTGCTCAGGGACAAATCAAGGTTATATGATTCAAACAAAAGAAAAATAAGTTCACAAGGTTTACTCAATAATTTGCCAATTAATATATTTATTATCAATCATTTAATAAACATTAAGTATGATGACTATCGTTTTAGGTGCAGGTGTGGATGCAAATATAGGAATGCCTCTTACTGGCGAACTGATTCCCAAATTAGCTGAATATGCAACAACGGACGAGGGGCGAGCCTTGGATGTTCAACTTCGCTCAGTACTACCTCGTTTGATGTTTCGTTTTGAAGATTTTGTCAGAAAAACAATTGATCGATTTGCAGATGAATTTAACAGAGAGATGGGTATCATCAAAGATAGTATTTCACATGAATTGAGTTCCAATCAAGAGCTTTCCGAAGAAGAAAGAAAAATGGGAGATCTCATTATTATCTTAATGGATAAACTGATTGGCATGCGAGAAGGAACAACCATTGACGCCAATACTCAAGAGCTTATTCGTGAAGTTTTAGGTGAGGAGGTATTAGTAGGTGACGATAGTCTAATTGATTATAGTAAAATAGTATTTACAGATACCTTTAAGTCAGTCTTGCGTACCATTCTTCAAAAGAGTATGAATAACTCCCGACATCCTATTTTACGTCACGTTTATCGTAACATATTGGATATTGAGCAGTTGTTCATGAAGTATTTCATTGGCTTTTATACCAATCAGGAAAGTTTAATGAAATCATATATTTACATAACGTGGATGTTATGGGGATTCCTTGTTAGTGAAGAAAAAAGGATTTTCGAAACTAAAGGAGACGATTATGTGAATCTTCCTCTATATTCTCAGTTACGAGCTAACCGTGAATGGAACATCATATCTTTTAATTACACGACCTTTGCAAGTCAGTTTACCAACAATCAGACTATTTACTTTCATGGTTGTTTAAGAGACTATATAGAAATCGAAACAAAAATAAGTTCAACCATTGGTGAAGAAGAGTATAGTGAAATTAATGTAGTAGAATTCTTTGAAAATAACATCAAACCCAATATTGATTTTACTTCAACTAATCGTCGCTATACTATTCCATCTTTTTTACCTCCACTTAAAATAAAGCCAGTCTTGGGTAAGAAGTTCATTACTGATTGGTATAATGCTGCTAGAGCTATTGATGGTTCTGATAAAATTATTATTATCGGGTATTCATTCAATGTGTCAGATGAGCATTTTAATGGAATTCTACGCGATTGTCAACAGAAAAATATAATCATAATTGATACGGATTTAAATACTATATTGCAACGTTTGGCATCCGTAATAGGAGTTGATCCGACAAGAAAAACTCGAAGAACTATACAAGGTAAAATTGCATATAATCTTAATGATCATCTCACGTTAATCGAAGCTTATGCTCATGAAATCAATCTTTCACAATTATAAATGCTCCTTGTTGGAGATTTTACTTTTACTGTGTTCATTCATATTGCTTAGTTGGGCTATTCTTTCTCAAATTAAGGGTACAGGCTGGAGTGTATGGTTTGAAACAAACAGTCTTGATCATATAGGCTCATTTATGGGTGGGCTATTTTCCATTATCAGCATATATTATCTTGTTAAAAATCTTGCTGAGCAACGTCAAATCACCACCATACAATCTTTCGAAAGCAATTACTTGGAAATTGTTAAGTTTTGCAGAGATCAAGTGATGCAAGCAAAGATGCCAGATCCTAACTCTACAATGGAGAGTAAATGTCAAATATCTGGGCGTGAGGTTTTCAGTTTGTTCTTTATACAAATTGAAAATGCAATAGAGGAAACTATGGCTTTTATACAGGCGAAGGAACTCCGTAACATGTTTTTATCAACTCAAGAATATGAGCATCAGCAGCAAATATGGGGTGATAAATTGCAAGACAGAACTATCGTTTCAGTTGCATACATGATAACGTATATTGGGGTTCGAAATCGAAATATTAGATTACTGAAAAATAAGTATCTATCCCAATATAATCAGGTATATATTGATGAGTTGTTATCAAAATTCCGGCTAAAATTAGCTCAATACGCACCTGAAGACATAAGGGGTGCAACAGAAAACAGATTACATCAAATTGAAAAATTAAACTATGATGATAAAGAATATTATGGTTTTCAAGACGAAATAGGTAATTATTTTCGATTGCTTTATCAGGCTGTTACATTTGTAGAGACTCAATCAAATCTTTCATATCAAGAAAAATACAAATACATTAAGATTTTAAGAGGCCAAATGAGTAATATGGAAGAAGTAATCTTGTTTTATAATTCTCTGTGTGATTTTGGTCTTGCGTGGGAATACGATAGATTAGAAAATGCCACAGATCTCATTACTAAATATAATCTTATCAAAAATATACCCCAAAATTTAACCAAAATATCATTTGAAAAATTCTACCCTAATGTATATTATGAGTATTTAAAAGAAAAACCTTCTAGTAGGAAGGATTATGAAAAGGGATAACTACATACAAGAGAATAATAAAAGTGTAAAAAGGAGTACGAAATTGAGCAGTCAGAATATATAATCCGCTAGAATTTTGTATCTTTGCACTTGGAGACCTTCACGCAACCTTGCGCAGAACACAGCGAGTCATTGGTGGAGCAATCGGAGGAGATTACCGTTGAGTAGCTTTTAGAAGATAATGATATTCAACCACTTGGAAATAAATTGCGATTCCTGGTGGCACCACCTTTACAAAATGAAAAATCATGAAAACCGCTGAAATACAGTTATTTCAGCGGTTTTTTATTTATGTACTGTCCGCAAAAATATGCAATTTGGGGTTCAGTAGATTTTTCGTGGGGATAATTTTTTATCTTCGTGAAGTATTGCTTACTTTGCATTATGAAAAACGATTATTTGAACATGCTAGCCAGCCTCGTGTTGCCGGCTCAGATATTAGATTACTTTCTCATCTCTGGAGTCGAACAAACCTCTCAAGAGATTCATATCGGCCTGGATGAAAAGTAAGCATCCGATAAAGTACACATTGTATTTTCATAAAATAGAAAACTCGATATCAACTTTAGTCAAAAGCTAATATCGAGTTTTTTTATTCTTCAACATAAATATTTAAACTCCAATTGGATTCGTGTTGGATTTCTCTAACTTCCAAACATCCGGAAGAAGTTCACGAACATTTTTCCCGGAGTCCTTTTCCAGATAGTATGGAAGTTTGGCTATGACATCATTCAGCCATTCCCTTGGGTTAATTTCCTGTGCTTTACAGGTAGCTAATAGTGAGCATATGATTGCTGTATTTTCAGCTGCCTCGTGGTTACCACAAAAGAGGAAGTTCTTTCTGGACAAAGTAAGTGGTCTAATCGCATTCTCCGCCAGATTATTATCGATTTTCAGATTTCCATCTTTCAGGTAATTCTTCATTCTTGGCCAAAGAGGATAAGTATAGGTAATAGCTTGTCCCATGCGACTTCTTGGTGGTACTTTGCCATAAGTCTGTTCCACCCATTTTTCAAAGGAGTCAAGTATGGGAGTTGCCAAACGCTGGCGGAGTGCACATCGTCCCTGCGCATCGAGTTTCCGGGCATCTGCTATCTGCTCAATATGATATAGTTCCTGTATTTGTTTAAGAGCATATTCAGCAAGTGATCTATTTTCATCCAGTGCCAGCTCCATATGTCTTCTGATATGGGCCAGACAGGCAATAAGGCACACGTCCTTAGTGCCATCAAACGCATTGTAGGCACTGTATCCGTCACTTTGAAGATATCCTTTGAAGTCCTTTAATAAATTTCTGATTGTCTGTCCGGATCGGGAACCGTCATCATAATGGAAGATGACCTGTTTTTCCATAACTGCCCTGACCATCCATAAATACTCCTTATCGGTTTTTCCCTTTCCTTTGTTGATGACCCGTACTGTG
>ENA-UPSY01000960-UPSY01000960.1-human-gut-metagenome-genome-assembly--contig:-NODE-960-length-32477-cov-20.906512_pt1 | contig 32477 bp, 38 predicted proteins | sample MGYA00250044_ERZ773365 | MGnify/ENA primary metagenome ERZ773365 (study PRJEB29103, sample SAMN06111932) | human gut metagenome | biome: human gut; feature: ankylosing spondylitis patient; material... | reverse complement strand
ATGAAGTTTCTGTACGTTAGGTCAGATGTTTGCCGCCAGCTTCTTTCAGATTCCACCTCGCAGTGGACACCCTTGCTCTTGGCTATACGATTCCCGCTATTAGGGTTCGTTAGGGACTTGCACCCATTAGAATAAGCTCATGCCGAGCATACAAGAACAAAGGACAGCCCCCAATCAAAAGGACTGTCCTATTTTATAAAACCTTATACTATGGAGTAAACAAGAGCAGATACTCCATTTTTCTTCTTCGCTCGATGGAAGGCACTATCTTTCCGTTCCACCTTTTGAAGTCCACATAGTCACGATAGATGTTTCTGTTGCCACTTCGCATCTTGGCATACATCCGGCTTTTCATCACCTTTCCACACCCCACATTGTAGGCAAGTGTAGCCAAGAGCAGCGAGTCACGACCGAAACCACGGAACATGGCGCAGAGCTTTCTGAGGTCAGAGCGCAGCAAGGCATCGGCTTGCCGTTCCGTCATTCTTGGAGAAAACTTCTCGCCAGGCAACAGCTTGTGTCCATATCCGACATAAGGATGATGCTTCGGTCCATGCAGACCCTCGTACTTCTTGATGCAGGCGACAGCCAACTCAAAACGTGACACATGACGAACTCGCTTTATCGCCCCTTGCGTCTGGGCAGACAAGCTGCCCGACACAAGAAGCAAGGCTAACAATATCATCAACCTCATACGCTACCGAGTTTGTTGGCACTTCTCGCAAACTCTTCCTCGTCGTCTGTGTCGTTGAAACTGAACTCCATTTCGTATGACTTGCCGAAGTTGTCCTCTACCACCACTGTCAGCGTCTGTGTCTCCGTACTTGCCGAAGTATAGTAAAGACGGAACTTCTCGTTCTCCAACAGATAGCGGTCGTTAGGCTGGAACACCGTTCCGTTCTCCATTCTCAGCGAACCTTTTCCGTCATGCTGAAAATAGCGGATGGTATAGATGGTGCCGTCAAACTTGCCCTCCGCCTTCAACTCGCAGCGGATTTCAACGGTCTGTCCACGCACAATGTCCTTTGGCACAGGCATCGTCTCCACCTTGAACGGATACGACTGCTGAATGTCCAGCTCATCGCTGCACGATGAAAGGATTACCGACAAGGCACACACGAAAAGGAATGCCAACATGCTCACTGATTTCTTGATTTTATTGTTCTTCTTCATTGTCTTGATGTTTTTGAATGATTGTTACTTTATTGTCTTATGGCTAATTAGGTACTCGTTCAAGTCCTTGTAGCCAGTGTATAGATGCGAATGGTCTATGACCTTATCGCCATATCGCTTTTGCAATTCTACACAGGCATTCTCGCCAGCCTCGTCATTGTCCAAGTGACAATACACTTGTGCATAGCCATCTAAAAGATGATGCACCTTTTGCATATTAGCCACAGAGTTGAGGACAATATGATCCTCACCACGACCTATGCCGAGAATTACGGCAGAGAGGAAATCCATAAAACCCTCGTACAGATGGCAGACGTTGCTGTTCCTGCCAATGAGAGTGATTTCCTTTGGCGACACGCAACCTTTGAAGAAGCGGTCGCGTATCTCGTAGCCACCGCTGTTGTTCTTGAAACCGACAGCAAAGAACTGTTTGCCATTGTATCGGTATTCCACCTGACAGCAGAAACGGCTCGCAACGTCAGCCGATATGCCACGCTCCCGCAAGTACTGCCTGAGAGCAGGATGACTCAAAGACTTTTCCACAATATCACTAAAGGGATTGCCTTTCGCCTTCACAGCCTTTTCCGCTATCCTTTGATAATGCGGAAACGATGTCGGGAAACTGCCACCAAGCGTTTCAGATATGAACTTGGCTTGTGCCACAAACTCATTACTGTTGATGAACTCCCCTGCGAGGTTGAAGATGTCACCACCTCTGGCGATGCCATAGTCATACCAGACATTCTTGTCCGTTGATACCCGAAGCGAAGGATTGCGGTCGTTGCGGTATGGCGCATGATACCAAAGTCCCGAAGCCTTGTGCTTGACAGGCTCAATGCCGAGAATATAGAGAAAGTCCACAATAGGCACTTGTTTGATTTCATTGATGTCCATAGGCTCACTGTTTTAGTTGATGATGAACTTCATGCCAATACCAAACTGCGTGTGGAAATGTCCCGTGCTGTTGCCCCAAACAAGCCTTTCCTTAACGGAAGCGGTCAAAGCTATAGCATCCGACAGGTATATTTCCGTTTCCAATGCCACGGCACCACCATAGATAAACGCTCCCTTGTTCTGCAAGGTCGCTCCGTCTGACATGGTTCTCTTGCCCCAGTTTACGGACTCATAGCCAGCCAAAGCTGCACCACCGACATAAAACAGCACTGTCTTGCTGTTGTCGGAAAGGAAGTTGTAGGAATAACCGAACTCGCCCGTCATTTGTGCTATTGGAACGGAAGTGTTACGGTAAGGCTGATTCACTTGCAGGTATTCCGCCCCATACGTCCACTTGTCACCACCCTTGGTATAGCTCGAAAGTCCGAGACCTGCATAATAGCCAGCCTTGCAGGACTTCTTGCCGTTATATACTCCGTCAGCCATGCCGACCTTCACCTCAATGCCTTTCATCTGAGGAAGACATCTTTGGGCGAATGCCTGCCCTGCGGTGAGGGCAAGCATCGCCATGATTGCAATGTTTCTTCTTTTCATCCGTTACTTCACGCTAAGTTCGTTGATTGTCAAAGCTCGCACCAAGTCGCTGTTCTCCACGACAAACGACTGATGGCGACCGCCTTCCTTCTCGTTCATCTCCACGACAAGCTCCTTGTCGTCGGGAATGGTAAATTTCGGCAAGCAGAACACCGTCTGCTCCGTTTTCTTGCCAGCCACACGCACCACATAGTTGTAGGCACGGACAGGAAGAAGCACCTGCTCCTGAATGGCGGTTCGCTTCGCCACCTTCTTGTCCACCACCTTGAACGTGATATAGTCCACGTCAAACGGCACGTTGCTCTGGTTCTTGATTTCTGTGTGGAAATACAGCAAGTCACTGTGTACATAGATGCCCTTCAAAAGGTACTGGATTCCGAAACGCTTGCTGCCGATGTGCTTCACCTTGCGTTTGTTCTCCTTATGGATTGACTTCATGATGAGGTGTACCAGCATGGGACTTTCCTTGCCCAACTCCTTGAGATAAATTTCCTGCGCGTTGTTCGGGCGGTTCACCGCCTCGCCGTCATGGATGAAGTCTGCCATCTCTATATTGAGCATCAGCGGTTCCTTGGCATACTTCACATTGAAGGTGTAGAATGAGCCATCCTCCGTGATGACGCTCATATTGGTCTCTTTCTTGAAGTTCTTCACGGCTGCTTTTACACGGATAACATTCTCCGCACCGTCCGCCTTGCCAGCTATCAAATCCTCTGAACCCAAGTCAACGTACTTGACAGAGGCAGGAAAGAGAATATGAACCGTCTTGTCATAAGTCACTTCCAAACCATGAGGTGGAATCATGCGGTCGAAGGTCAGCTTCTTGGTCAAGCCGTGATAGAGGTTGCTGTTCTCTTCCTTCTGCGGATACACCTCCTTGGTCAAGGTAAGTTTCTCTTCCTGGTCGGAAGAAACATTGCTTACTTGCTCAGTCTTTACAGACTTCTGCGCTTTTTTCTTGCCTGTCTTCTGCGCTGATGCAGTGCAGGCTACGCCCAGCATAAGGGCGAACATGATTGTTGTCTTCTTCATTTTAGTTTGCTTTTAATTAAACTTTTGGATTAAGTGGTATAAATGTTGTTGCCTTTCGGCTAATCTTCCTCTTGGTAGAGCATGACCCTGTAGCCAGCCTTCAGGTGTATCTTGACGGTACGCATCTTCTTGGAGATATACTGCGACACGCCTTGTATGACACCTTTTCCCAAGTCGGAGGCAAGTTGGGCACCGGCATTGGAGGAAATGTTGATGCTGCTGTTCAGCGAGCTTCCCATGTTGGCACCGACTTCCTTGGCTGCGTCAACCTCCATCGACTTCGGGATGAAGATGCCCTCCTGACCGTCATTGTCATAGACGGCAAGCTCAATCGGGATAATCATGCCGTTGTGCTCAATGGACTTCAAGGCTATGGAAAGCCTTTCGCCTTGCAATCGTGCCACTCCGACAATGACAGAATTTCGTGGTATATCCCTATTGCCGACACGCATAGATTCCAACAATCTCAACCTTACTGCCTGTCCGTCCGTTATGGTCTGGTTGCCGTGGATGCAGGCAGAAATCGTGTTTTTGTCGGAAACACCACCTCTTCCGATGGCGGTATTGAACCTTGCCGAAGCCTTTTCCGAGTAAGAGGCTACAAACTCCCCGTTACTCATGGGGCGGTTCAAGGACGAGACTACACGCCTTTGAACTTGCCTTACAGGTGTAATCTTGGCTTTCTTGCCCTTGGTGACAGCTTCCTTGTTTTCCTCTGTTGCAGTTTCTGCTGATGAAGGACTTGCTGCATTGGCATTTCCACCAGGCATGTACTTTGCCGCAAGTTGATAGGACTTCTCCATAAGGGCAACTTGCTCGTCCATATTGGAACGCTTGCTTTCCTGTTGCATCATGCTTGCCTCCAGCTCGTCAAGACGTTTCCTCAACTCAGCATCTTCGCTGCTTCCCCCTTGCTGTGGCTGTTCATAGAAACCGCCCAAGGTCGTGTTCAAGGTTTGGTATGCCTCGGCAGACGAGCGGATGGCATCCGCCTCTTTCCTTTCTTCCTTTGTTGGCTGCTGCCCAGACTGCATCAGGTCAAAGTCCTTTTCTTGCCGTATAGCAGTCGAATCAGTGCCTGGCATGTATTCTCCAAGGGTGTTCATTGCTCTGCTTTTTTCCTTTTGCTTGTTGGCAAGATCCTCCTTGGAGTATGCCTTGCGCTTGTCTGCCTCCACATCTGTCTTCTCCGCATCGGGCATTTCCATGTTGAATCCCTTGCTGCCTTTCTCACCCTCTGATGCAGACGGCTTGAAGATAAGCCATAGCACCAGACCGCAGACGAGGAACATGCACGGTATGGCAATCATTTTGTTACGCTTGATACGCTGTTCCTCTGTCAAAGGCTTCTTTTCCTTTGGAGCCTTATCCGGCTCCACCTTGTCATTCTTCTCTTTCTCCATGTATCAATTCATTTTGGTTGGTCACTTGCTGCCCCTTGTCGGTGGGCAACTTTACACTCTCTATGTGCTCAACCTCTATATTAGAGGTCTTGCCGTTTCCGAAGTTGATGATGGCTGAACCTATCATGTAAAGGCTACAGAGGGCAAACAAGCCGAACATGACGAGCACGACTTTCAGTCTCACCCTTGGCGGAAGGGAATCCAGCCTGTCACGCAGTCTTCCCTTCATACCATTCACCTTTTCTTGGATTGTCTTTATCGGATTTTCCATTCTTGCTATTTTTATCGTTCTACTGTACTGATGTCCCTGTTCTCCACAATGGTGAAACCTTCAATGGTAAAACCATTCGGGTTATCATCGGAGCGTGTGGCATTCACTAACCTGCATACGGTGACAAGACTTCTCTCCGTCACGTTGCTCTCTCGGAGTATCACCTGCCGTGCGTAGGTCTTGGCTTGATAAGGGTAGTTATCAAAGTTACAGACCACGCTGTCAACTTGCAGCGACTGGTTGATGTTTCCCGCAATAAGTCGGTTATAAAAACCTTTCTCCGCAAAGTCCTGGTAATAGTTGTATGCGCTCTTGTCCGCCAGCAGCAAGGCTCGTTTCACGTTGTGCTCGATGGCACTCTTTTCGGGAGATAGCGTAAAGAACAGCTCATGAAAGCGCCTCACGTGTTCCCTTGCCTCGGCAGGTCTGTTCTGTGAGAGGTCTTGCGAGAGGGCGAGCATCAGCGACTTGCCTCCGTCAAGGACGTATATCTTCTCGCGCTGCTTCTCCGCAAATCTGAATGCGAACACCACCGAGCATATTGCAACAACAGCGCAACCGATGACGAGGACGATGCAGAACAGGCGTATCTGTCTGAACGAGGTCTCGATATTCTTCAATGACTTGAATTCCATTTTTCTTTTCGTTGTATTGTTCATGAATGACTATATTTTCTTAAATCCGCTCTTGATGAGCCTTCCGGCACGTCCTGCCACATTTCCAGCCGTTGCTCCTGCAATGCTTCCGCCCAGTGAGCCTGCCGTGTTCACGTTCCGGTTGTAGTTGCCGATGCCGCCACCTGCCTGTATGATCCAGCCTGCCACGGTCGGTATGGTGAAGTAACCGATGATTCCGATGATGAGGAAAACGATGTAAACACCGTTGCTTGCCTCAATGGAAAAGTTCGGGTCGTTCTGCAATGCCTCGATGTCGTTTTGCAGCATCAGCACCTGTATCTTGGCAAGGATGGTACTGAACAAGTCCGAAACGGGTAGCCAGAGATAAATCTGTATGTACCTGCAGAACCATTGCGTCAGCGTGGACTGGAATCCGTCCCATACTGATATGGCGAAACAAAGCGGTCCGAGGATGGACAGGACGATGAGAAAGAATGTCCTCAGCACGTCTATGACCAATGCGGCGGCTTGGAACAGCAGTTCCAGCAGTTCACGGAAGAAATCACGGATGCTCTTCTTCATGCTGTACATGCCACGCTCCACATACATTCCTGCCATTGTCACCACGTCGCCGGGTGACCAGCCGAGTTCGTCAAGCTGCTTGTCAAACTCCTCGTTGCTTACAAGGTATGCAGTTTCCGGATTGCGTTTCATCGCCTCATACTCCAACTTGTCTTTCTGCGCCCGGTATTCATTCATGTCGAATGTCTGTGTCTCCAACATGGAATGTGTACCTTGCACGATGGGACTCATCACGCTGTTGAGCGTTCCGAGCACGATGGTCGGGAAGAACATGATGGCAAGTCCGATGGCAAACGGACGGAGCAGCGGAAATACGTCTATCGGCTCTGCCCTTGACAGTGACTGCCAAACCCTCAGGGCGACATAGAACAGCGCCCCAAGTCCTGCAAGTCCCTTGGCGATGTCCGTCATGTCGGAACACAACGGCATCATCTCGTCATACAGGGAACGCAGTATCTGGTGAAGATTCTCGAAATCCATAGGCTACCAGTATTTCTCGTTTGACTTGCCGTAGAGTCCCATGATGCGGTCGAGGTCGTTTTTCTTCTTGGCACGCAGATAACTCACGGAAATGTTCTTGTTGGTATAATAGCTCACGAGATTGCGGTAACGCTTCATCTTCGAGTAGCAGCGTTCCACCACGTCCATTCGCTCCTTGTCCGTCATGGAAAGTGTCGTAATGTTCACCACGTTCTTCAACTCCGTCAGCACATCGTTGCTTTCCTCCAGCAGTTTGGTGTAGCCGAAGCCGATGGCGGAGAGTTCCTCCACGGAGAAATTGTCATCGTGCATCATCTTCTGGTAGTTGTTGATGTAGATGTCTGTGATGTCACCCACCATGAGGATGGTCTGCTGCACCTTGCGTGCATCCTTGACGAGGTTGTTCACCGACTTCAGTGCATCGTAGTACTTCTTGCCCTGCTCGTAAATCTTCACGGTCTCCTTGAAGTTGTTGATCATGTTCTGAGCCGTCGAAGACGTGTGGACAATGTTGTTGGACGAGTTGATGATACTCTGCGCAATGTTGGTAGGATCTATGACAGACCACTGTGCGCTTGCCTTTCCCGACATCAGCAGGAACAGGCAGATTGTCATGATTACTTTTGTTCTCATTTTACTTTTGGATTAAGTGGATAATAAATTTACTTGTTCTCTTGTATGTCCTCTGCAAGCTGCCGGATGGCGGCTTCCATGTCACCACCGAGTTTCTCCGCCAATGCCCTCACCTCCAGTTTCTCACTTTCCTCAGTCGTATAGGCGAGATATTCCTGCGTAGACACCTCTGTGGCATATACTGCCGACTGTGTTCCTCCGAGTCCTATCCATACTTCCTTGTAGAGACGTGACGGGTCGTTGGACTGGTTGATGGAGAGAATCTGCGACTTCTCCTTTTCCGTCAATCCGAGCAATGACTGTATCTGCTCGAACTTGTTCATGAACTTCCTCTGGTCAAGGAGTATCTTGCAGTCTGAGTTGTTGATGATACTGTCCTTCACGATAGCGGAGGATATGATGTCCTCGACTTCCTGCGTCACCACAACCGCCTCACCGAAGAACTTTCTGACCGTCTTATAGAGATACTTGATATAGGAAGCCATGTTTGCCGAAGCTATCGCTTTCCATGCCTCCTCTATCACTATCATCTTGCGGATGCCTTTCAGGCGGCGCATCTTGTTGATGAACAGCTCCATGATGATGATGGTCGTGACAGGGAACAGGATTGGATGGTGTAGGCTAAGCACCCAGCGCCTTGCCATATTACTATGGTAGGTTTCCAAATGCTCGCCCCCGAACCGGACTTACACATTTCGGCGTATCCGGCTCTCCATTAATTCTATCAGTCTATACTACCGTAATGGACTTTCTTATGGCAGCTACGACATAAAGCTATCGTCTTACGCTTGCGTGCAATCATGTGGCGTTCCCAATCTTCCTTTCCTTGAAGGTCTTTGAGTTTTCTCACATGGTGCATATCAAGTTTTACGTTTTCCTTTCCACACAATTCACAACGGTTTGCCTTTAATCTGTCGATAAGACTTGTTCCGTGGTAAAAGTATTGAACAGGTAATCTGTCATAGCAATCTCCATATTCTTGTTTCTTACGCTTGAACCCATCGTGGTAAAACTGCCTCTTTAAGGTTTGTCCTTTTCTGTTCTTATAGCTTACTGTGAACACTCCGTCTTTCTTGTATTTCTTGCAGATTTGCACTACAGAACTTCTATACTTGGACGCATAGGTTTTGTACATGCTATACTCCATGATATACTTGAATGTATGAAGCGAATGACAATTGTTTGCTATTGAATAGAAGTTATAGATACCTCTTATTTCAGCATTGTATCTTTCCAAGATTTCCAAGTCATCACTGTTGATGAGATATGGTCGGTGCTTAGGTTTGTAAAACTCCTTTCCATTGTGCATCTTTATCTCCAATGCACCATAGTCAAGAAGTTTCTTTCTAATCACTTGCGTTGGCATCTTCAAGTACACCTTATTATTAAAGGGTCTTGTCAATCTGCCAGCCTTGTTTCTCTTGGTCAATACAGATTTGCGGATATAGATTTCATAGCCGAGGAACTTTGCAGACTTTCTTCCATGTGTAATGAGTGTCTTCTCATCTGAAAGTTCAAGCGAAAGCTTCTCGGCAAGGAACTTTTTGATGTCCTGCTTGATGGCTTCCGCCTCTTTCTTTGTTCCAATGACAGCACACAGAAAATCATCTGCATACCGTACATATTTTAGGCGTCTGAAATTTGCATCCATATCCACACCACAAGGAATTTTTGCTCTTTCCTTATCAAAGTGTTTTATTTCTTTGACTATAGATTTGCGCTCTTCCCTGTCTGTTACCGCTTTGAGTTTCAACACTGCACGACTTTTGCCGTACTCAAATTTCACCCTTTCGGGATTGTCTGCTCTTTCCTTGCCCTTGTTGAATTTTTGGATGTATTCACGCATATAAGTGTCAAGTTGGTCAAGGTAGATGTTTGCCAATATCGGGCTGATTATTCCACCTTGTGGCGTGCCACTATATGTTTTGTTGAATACCCAATTTTCAATAAATCCCGCATTGAGGAACTTGCGTATCAATCGAAGAAAACGCTCATCGTCAATTCGCTTCCTTAAAATGTCTATCAATGTGTTATGATTGATATTGTCAAAGAAGCCTTTGATGTCCCCTTCTATGAACCAACGTGTCCCATTGAATGACTTTTGAATTTGTTGCAAGGCTGTATGACAACTTCGCTTGGGTCTAAAACCATGGGAATTGTTGTCAAAGCTACCTTCATATATCGCTTCCAAAATCATTCTGACAACTTCTTGCAGAAGTTTGTCGTTGAATGTGGGTATGCCAAGAGGTCGTTTCTTCCCATTCTTCTTGGGAATATAAACTCTCCTTGACGGTATGGGCTGATATGACTCGTCTTTCAACGAAATTATCAGTTTTTCAATGCGTGATATACTCATGTGGTCAATGGTGGCGTTGTCTGCCCCCTTGGTCATGTTACCCTCCTTTGCATAAATGCGCTGATAGGCAGCATAGTACATCTGTTCATTGAAGAGCAGGCGGTAAAGCCGCTCAAATTTATAGTTCGGTTGTCGGCTGTGTATAGCCAGACTGTTTAATACTCTTTCTGAATTTCTCATAATGTCTCACACATTTTTCATTAATTGTATTAAAAGAATTAACTGCCTCCCTTTGCCATGTGCAGGTCATTATCCTGCTCGGACTACTACGGAGGCTCCGTTGCCTTGTCAGATATTCAGAGGTCTGCACCTCATAGCCTTACAAGTGGCTTTCCGATTTAGGCAATCCCCGTTTGCTTGCATAATAACTCTTGCCTGATAGACAGGAGGATATGACTTTCGTCCTTTTCTGCTTATTGCAGATGCGTCGTGACAAGTACATGCTCTATTCTCCTCAAAGACTGGAAAATGAGTGTCACGATACAACGAGTTTAGCTATCTTACGTTGCAGGTACGCGCAGATACCGCTTGGACTATCATTCAATCAGTATAGATTTTATCCTTTGTCTATCTTTTCATCCCACCATTCAGTCGCAATCTGATAGCTGATTGACTTATGGATTTCCTACATGCTACACTCCCCATCGTCTTTCGTTGAATGGATAAGTAGGCGGATGATAGGTCTTTTCAATGTACACTTGCCTAATTCCTTGCTAATGGAATAGTTATTTATGCAGCCTTGACGGGCGCACCCTTGATGGAATCTATCTCGAAAACGATGAACCGCTTGTGCAGCAGGTCAAGCTCCTTGTCGGAGTTAAGCAGATAGTCGTACTCACCACCCTTGTAGTAAGGTTCCAGCACGTTGAGGAATCCGTCAATATCAAAATCTTTCTCACGGACTTTCTTTTCTTCCAGCACCTTGCGGTATTCCGTTTCCACAAACTCATAGAAGGTATTGAAGCATGGAACGATGTCGCTTTCCTCTTTCAGTTTACCGATGTAGAGCGACACGGCATTCGACAAGGCGACCTCTTCCGCTCGTGTGGCAGGCTCGTTGTCCTTCTTCCAAAGCGTCAGGAGCAATGTCTTGATGCTCTCTCGCTTCTCGATGTCAAAGACCTTATCCTCGGTGAAAAAGGGATTGAATGAGATGGGACTCTCATCCGTATAGGTATAGTAGATACCGTCCTTTCCGCCTGTCTTTCTGTTGATCATCTCGCAGAGTCCCTGGTAGGAGTTTCCCGTATCGACCAAGACCACATGCGTGCCTTGCTCGTAATACTGTCTGACGAGGTGGTTCATGAAGAAGGACTTCCCGCTTCCCGAGGGTCCGAGCACGAACTTGTTGCGGTTGGTTGTTACGCCTTTCCTCATCGGCAGGTCAGAGATGTCAATGTGCAGCGGCTTGCCACTGATGCGGTCTGCCATTTTGATGCCGAACGGTGAGGGAGAATCCATATAGTTGGTTTCCTCCGTGAAGAGGCATACGGACTGCTCGATGAAGGTGTGGAAACTTTCCTCTGACGGGAAATCACCCTCGTTGCCGGGTATTGCCGCCCAGAAAAGTGTCGGACAATCCACCGTATTGTGGCGTGGCACACATTCCATGCTTGCCAACTGACTGCCCACATCATTGCGAAGATGCTTCAACTCTTCCAACTCCTCACCCCATGCCATAACATTGAAATGGGCACGGACAGACTGCAAGCCTTGTGAGTGAGCCTCGTTCAGATACTCGTCAATCCATTCCTTGTTGATGGCGTTCTGTCGGCTGTACCTTGACAGCGAGTGCATGTTACGGGCGGTCTTCTCGAACTTCTGCAAGGTCTCGTCACTGTTGTCTATGAATACATACTGGTTATAGATATGGTTGCAGGACAACAGCAAGCCAACTGGAGCGGCAAAGGACAGTCGGCAGTCACTTCGGTCAGTTGACAATCGCTCAAAGCGGTTGTCCGTAGATACTTCCGTTGGCAGGTCTTCCGTTTGCGACAAGGTATGAAGGCATAGGTGTTTGTTTCCGATACGCATACCACTTGCAGACAATTCCATGTCCTCCAAACATTGCACGTTCTCCGTGGAGAGCGAGAGGTACTTGCCTACAAGTCCAGTTGTCCGTTCCGTGCCTGTGATTTCCTCATCCGTCAGTCTGCGTAAGGAGATATAGCCGGAGTCGTTGATGATTCTTGCGAACTGCTCCACGGCATCGAGGAATCTTGCTACCGTTTCCTTGTCCTTGATTTCCTTGGGGATGATATGCCCACGGCACAAGGTGGAAAAATTGCTCTGGTGTGCCATGCGCTCCTTGGAGGTCTTGGTAAGGAACAGGTAACACTGGTGATGCAGGTAAGGACGCTCATTGAAGTGTCGCTCATAGCTTCTTGACAGAAAGCTCATGTCGCTATTCTGCAAGTCCGGCGCATAGTTCTCTTTCACGAACCAGTCCTGCTTGTGGACAATGCTGTAGTCGGGCAGCACCTTGATAGCCTTGCACCATGCGGCATGTACCGACTCATACTCCTGCGATGTAACCGTGAAGATTTCGGGGAGTGTCACCTCGTAGGCGACCGTGATTTCGCCATCCTTGGAGATAATGCAGCCTTCCTCCACGGCAAGCAACGGGAATTTGCTTTCAAGGGTGCTTGATTTTCTGATATTTCTCATTCTTCTTTCTTTTTATGTTTGAACATTCGGTTTGTTTTTCTTCGGTTGAGGATATAGCGTGGATGGCTCTTGGCGGCAAGGAGCTTCATCAGTCCATGCTCACCGTACTTGTTGTTCAGATGGAATGTTCCCCATACAAGCAATGATCCGAGCGTGAGACCCAAGCCGATGCAGACCAGTTGATCCGCACCAGCCATATAGAGGACGACCACAAGGAAGAAGACGGCAAGCAGTCCACCTGCGAAGATGAAGAGGTACTGTGCCTTCAGTCCCTTGAACTCAACCGAATGACCGATGCCCTTGTTGATTGGGTAGTCAGCCATAAGTCTTATACCTTATTATATTATAAGAAGAACGAGCGGAGGATGGTTGCGCTCACGATGAGGAAGATGCAGGCTCCGAACCAGCTTGCGGCAGTCTTGCTCGTGTCGGGGTCGCCAGATGAGAACTTGCCATACACCTTGATGCCTCCGATGAGACCCACCACGGCACCGATGGCGTAGATGAGCTTCGTGCCCGGGTCGAAGTAGGAGGTCACCATACTTGTTGCTTCGTTGATACCTGCAAGTCCGTTGCCTTGCGCGAATGTTTGTGATACGGCTGCGGCAAGCATCGCAGCGAGAAGAATGATTCTGTTTTTCTTGTTCATAAATCGTTTTTTTTCTGTGCCTTGGGGATTGGATGGTCCCGACTGGCGGTTGATACTTTTGTTTACTCATGCGGCATGATGCCGACTTGTGGATTCAGTGGCGAGCTGAGATTTTAGCCGTAGTCTTTCTTTTTCATTGGTGTACTTTAAATTTATTGTTAGAGGCGATATGCCTTGAGTCCCTCATCAAATGCAGCCTTGATTTCGGCAGCATGGATAGCAAAATGCTCGTTGATGATGTTGTCTATGAAACTTGCTACAGTAGCCTGTCCTTTACCAACCACATTCACAAACTTCATAATGCGCTCATGTGTCTCTTCTTTGATGCATACCTGTTTACCATTTCTTGCGGTAAAATCAGCTTTGGACATAAACTTGTCTATATACCCAACTTTCTTTTCAGCTTGGGATGACACTGTTACATTTACAGTGGACTGAATACTGATGTATTCTTTTGTCTCACCATTCTTACTTGTTCTGTTTCTTTTCATTGTTCTCTAATTTTAATGTTATACAAAACCGAAGATATTGAAATACTTGTTGACTTTTGGAATTTAATCCTGACAGTTTTATTAAACATCTGACATATGCAATTTCATCAACGCATCTAATTTGCGTTTGATAACCTTGGCATTTTCTGCAAATTTAGCTTGCAGTTCTTTGCGATTCATTTCTGAGAATATTTTGCCAACATGTGCAAATCTCTCGTTCGTTACATTAGTCTTTTTTGCTCTTTTCATAATTCTCATTTTTTATTGTTATACAAAATCGAGGATATTGAAGTCCTCTATGCTGTCTGGCACTTTAAACACCTTCTTTGACTTGGATATTTCTTCTATCTTGTGAGTTTGCAGGTAGAAGGTGACGAAATCATGAATGTTTTTCTTGCACTCCTTGCTGTTCTCCATGAATTTCTCATAGAATTGGTTACCATCCATCTCGTGGAAGACCTTTCCTGCATGTCTTTTCTCCTTGTCCGTAGCTTTTGAAGCCTTGACCGTCTTCACGGCTGTATCTATGTCCTCAAAACTTGTTCCTTTTGCTTGCGGTACATCGACATCATCCTCATCGTCTGAATACTTCACACCGACATCTTCTATGCGGACATTTGTAAACACATCATCCAGTAGTTCATCAGGAATCCTTGCCGTGTTCTTTGGTGGATCCTCGAATGTCACGTCATTCTCTGATACAGGCTCTGATTCAGTTTGCTTCTGTTCAGTTTCTTCTTTCTTTCGCAACTGAGACACCTTGAAAAGGCTTTTGCCAACAAGCGCCATAGGGTCGATGGGTGGCTTTTCCTCTTCTTCCTTATTGTTCGCAACTTCAAGGAGTAACTTGTTATAAAAATAGATAGTCCAGACATTGAATGCAACCAAAACTATCATGAATATACTTTCCATTGTCATGCTTATTCCTTTTTATGTGTCATACATTCCAGTCATCTATCTCTTTTCTCAGCAAGACGTTGATTTCTTCCTGGTTCTCTTCAAGATGTCTCTCAAGAATAAGGTCGATATAACCACCAACTGTCAACTCATGCTTTGCGAGCACACTGACAATCCTCGAAATTCTCTTGTGTATCTCACGACTGATATAAACGCATTGACGAGTCTTTATCTCGTTTCGTTTGAGAAATGCAGCATCATAACTTTCAGAGGAAACCTTGGATGGCTTGCGTGGGGCTGCAGGCTTATCCATCTGTGAACGTGGATTTTTCTTTTCACCCTCTTCTTTCTCTTCGGTATCCCTCACTTGGTTTTGAGAGGCTCCATTAAGGATGGATGCCGTTGTCGTGCCTATCTTGCTCTTGCCAACAGAGGCAATGAGCAGACTTTCATCTATTGCATCGGTGTTAATTTTTCTGCTTACCATAGGCATTATGTTTTTATAATTTCACAAATTTCGTCAGACAATTCCTTGATGCCACTCCCTCGCAACAGATTCGGGTCTGCGGGGAAGATGGTGGAACGGAACACAGCCTTTCGATTCTCCGACAGTTCTCTTCTGAAACGCTTGCTGTCTGGAAGTCGTGTGTTGAGAAGTGAATAGCCGAGAGAAGCAAACATTCCTTCATACACTTCATATAAATTCGTGCGTTCTCGTTTGTCAACCATCGTCCAGAAGAATGCAAGTTCCTTGGTGACCGACCAACCCTGTACCAAAAAGTTGTCGTGGAACAACTGCATGAAGCTCATTGCGCTTTCTACCACAAAGCGGTCTGCGCTGACGGGTACAAAGATGTAATCCATCTGTGACAAGGTCTTCATGACACCCTCGCTTTTGATTGTCCCAGGCATATCAAAGAAGATGAAGTCAAGTTTAACCTCAGATTCCAACAACACTGTCTCTGCGTCATCAAGAGCATTGACCGCATTGCTTCTCGTTACGCTGAAGGACTTCTTGCCCAACTTCTTAAAATGCTCACAGGCTTGCGCCTTGAAATAGTCGCTGCTTTTGATGAGTTCCAATTCCTCGTCTCGCAGGTCGGCAAGGTTGTATTGTGGCTCGTCACAGTCTATGACCGCCACATTGTAACCCTTGACATTGTGAAAGTAGTTGGCTACAAGAGCCGTGATGGTGGACTTTCCTATTCCGCCTTTCTGTGTTGCGAACGCAACAAATCTTGTCTTACTCATATCGTTAACTTTTTAAATTGTTGATTACTCGTTTCTATGATTTCCTGCCAATTCAAAGATATGAACACTTTGATGTCCATGTCTATAAGTCATTGCTCCATTATAGAGACCTTGAACCATTGCAGTGCTTCATCATTTCCATACGACAGTACGACAGTGAATCATTAAGTCTGTACGTCAGTAGCGCATCATTGATGCAAGGCGATACTGCAATAATGACAGGTTTATTCATTTCTACAAATGCTTGTTTCATCATATTTTCAAATCATTAGTTCGATGTTTACGGCTGCAAAGTAACAACACTTTTTCCGAAAAACAATGGTTTTCAAATCCTGTGGCAGCATGTTGCCGATAGTTGCAGTGGTTGTCTGGGGTGCATCTGTTCCAAGGGTGCTATTTTAGCCGTAATTTTGCACCCGAAAGGCAAAGCGATGGATGGCGCATCCATATCGTTCCGAGAAGAACTAAGGCTTGATGCTCCGCAAAGGACTGGATTTCCCGAACAGCTTCCATCGGGATGGGGACAGCTTCTTACGAAGGCTAACTTCAATCCACCCTAAGCGGATTTTTATGTCCTCAAAGACATAGCAAGGTATGTTTTGAGTTACTCAAAACCGTTCGGGTTACTCCCTCCCGACCTTGCCCTGCCGGGTTGGTAGCCTCTCCGAAGTCGGGCTCCCGATGTTCCAATCTGACGATAGTTTGTGCAATTCTATTATTGCCGCATGTACCACTTAATCCATTTTATATGAACACAGAAAGAAAACGAGGGGGACGAATCCCCAAGCTGAACCCGAAGTCGCACCATGTGATGCTTCGGTTCGACGAAGACGAATGGATGAAATTCCTCGTCATGTATGAGCAGACTGATGTGAAGGCGAAGGCCGTCTTTGCCAAGGCACGCATCTTCGGCGAGCCGTTCAAGGTGCTGCGCGAGGACAAGACATTGGTGGAATACTACACCAAGCTTTCTTCTTTTCACTCGCAGTACCGAATGATTGGTAACAACTACAACCAGGTTGTCAAGGAACTCCGTTGTCATTTCTCAGAGAAAAAGGCGATGGCTTTGCTCTATAAGCTGGAGAACTGCACCAGGGAACTGGTCTCTCTTACCCGTGAGATAGTTGAACTAACCCGTAAGTTTGAGGAAAGATGGTCGCAAAGATAAGTTTCGGAAGTTCATTGTATGGCGCACTGGCATACAATGGTGAGAAGATTAACAAGGAAGAGGGAAAGCTCTTGGCAACGAACAAGATCTTCGATGATTGTTCGGGAAAGACGAGCATCGCCAATGCCTTGCGTGATTTCCAGCGATACCTATCTCCGCACATCAGAACAGAGAAGCCTGTCGTGCATATATCCTTGAATCCGCATCCCGATGATGTGCTGACGGATATGGACATGGAGAACATCGCCCGTGAATACTTGGAGCGCATGGGATATGGCAACCAGCCATACATGGTTTACAAGCATGAGGATATCGACCGTCACCACATGCACATCGTGACCATCCGAGTGGATGAAAACGGCAAGTGCTTGGATAGCCGATACAACTACCATAAGAGCAAGGCTATCACCCGTGACTTGGAGGAGAAGTACAATCTCCACAAGGCTGACCGCAAGCAACGCCGATTCGACAATCCGCTCCGTAAGGTGGATGTAAGCCAAGGCAATGTGAAAAAGCAGGTTGCCAACACCGTGAAATCACTCTGCACTACCTACAGGTTCCAGTCCTTAGGCGAATACCGTGCACTTCTCTCCTTATATAATATATCCTTGGAGGAGGTCAGAGGCGAAGTTGGCGGTCGTGAGTATCATGGTTTTGTCTATTCTGCCACGGACGGACAGGGCAATAAGGTGGGAAATCCTTTCAAGGCTTCCAAGATTGACAAATCTGTCGGTGTGGAGGCAATAGAAAAACGGTTCGCTTATTCTACCAAGAAGTTTAAGGAGGAAAAGAAACTCTCCGAGATGACCCGTCATAGCGTGGAAGCTGTCTTGAAGCAGACGTACCATAAGGATAAGTTCATAGAACTGCTGAAAGCAAAGGGCATTGATGTTGTTTTCCGACATACAGCTGACGGCCGTATCTACGGAGCAACATTCATTGACCACCGCACTCAAAGCGTGTTCAATGGTTCAAGGCTTGGAACGAATCTTTCTGCCAATGCCCTGCAGGAGCACTTCACCTTGCCTTACGAGAATGAGCAGCCGATACCGCTTGCCATTCCAAAAGAAGAAGACTCTGGCTTGGAGCAGGAACTTCAAGGTTCTGGCTTGTTCGACGAGTACGGCAGCGGTCTTGGACTTATGTCTGGAGGAGGTTCATCAAATGAGGCACAGGAGGCTGCGTTTGACAGAGAGCTACGCAGAAAGAAAAAGAAACGAAAAGGGCGAAGTCTTTAATCGTGTTATCAAGGTTGGCTTTCTTATACAATGAAGAAAGCCTGCCTTCAATCAGAAAAAAACGATTAAGCGAATGCAATGAAAGTTTACTTTCGGATTGCTGAGCGTGAGTTTTTTATTCAAACAATTTGTATAACTTCAAAACTGAAAAACAATGGCACAAGAAGACGATTTGAGAGCATTGGGGAAAATTATGGATTTTCTCCGTGCTGTGAGTATCATACTCGCAATTATGAATGTATATTGGTATTGCTACGAGGCAATGCACATTTGGGGAGTGACAATCGGGGTGGTTGACAGAATCCTGATCAACTTCAACCGTACAGGTGGGTTGTTTCATTCCATTCTCTATACCAAGGTGTTTTCGCTTCTGCTCCTGGCACTCTCATGTCTGGGAACCAAGGGCGTGAAAGCGGAAAAGATGAGTTGGAACAGGATTTGGACGGTTCTTGCTGTTGGCTTCTTCTTGTTCTTCCTCAACTGGTGGATATTATTGTTGCCTATATCTAATTTGGGCAATGCCACGCTGTACATATTTACAATGACAGCGGGTTATATCTGCCTGTTGATGGGAGGACTTTGGATGAGCAGACTCTTGAAACACAACCTCATGGAGGATGTGTTCAATAATGAGAACGAGAGTTTCATGCAGGAGACTAAACTCATGGAGAACGAGTATTCCGTCAATCTGCCAACACGATTCTATTACAAGAAGAAATGGCAGAGAGGATGGATCAACGTGGTCAATCCGTTCCGAGCGACCATCGTGTTAGGTACACCGGGTAGTGGTAAGTCCTTTGCTGTCGTGAACAACTACATCAAACAGCAGATAGAGAAGGGGTATTCAATGTATATCTATGATTTCAAGTTTTCCGACCTTTCGACGATTGCCTACAACCACATGATGAACCATCAGAATGGATATAAGGTCAAGCCCCAGTTCTATGTCATCAACTTTGACGATCCTCGCAGAAGTCATCGCTGCAATCCTATTCACCCGGATTTTATGAGTGACATTTCCGATGCTTATGAGAGTGCATACACCATCATGCTCAATCTCAACAAGACGTGGGTACAGAAGCAGGGCGACTTCTTCGTGGAGAGTCCGATTATTCTGTTTGCTGCCATCATCTGGTACCTAAGAATCTACAAGGACGGAAAGTATTGCACCTTTCCTCATGCCATCGAACTGCTCAACCGCAGATACGAAGATGTCTTTCCGATACTAACGAGCTATCCCGAACTTGAAAATTATTTATCTCCGTTCATGGATGCCTGGCAAGATGGGGCGATGGAGCAGTTGGCGGGTCAGATTGCAAGCGCAAAGATTCCGTTGTCACGAATGATCTCACCACAACTCTATTGGGTGATGTCCGCAAGCGAGTTTACACTTGACATCAACAATCCCGAAGAACCGAAGATTCTATGTGTCGGCAACAATCCCGACCGTCAGAACATTTATGGTGCGGCACTTGGCTTGTACAACAGCCGCATCGTGAAACTCATCAACAAGAAGGGACAACTCAAATCATCCGTTATCATTGACGAGTTGCCGACCATCTATTTCAAAGGCTTGGATAATCTGATTGCTACGGCAAGAAGCAACAAGGTTGCCGTCTGCTTGGGCTTTCAGGACTTCTCACAGTTGGTCCGTGATTATGGGGATAAGGAGGCAAAGGTGGTTATCAATACCGTTGGTAATATCTTCAGCGGACAGGTTGTTGGCGAGACCGCCAAGACTTTATCCGAGCGTTTTGGAAAAGTGCTCCAAAAGCGCCAGTCCATTTCCATCAACCGACAGGATGTCTCTACGTCCATCAATACCCAAATGGATAGTCTCATTCCGCCAAGCAAGATTAGTGGTCTTACCCAAGGTATGTTTGTCGGCTCTGTTTCCGACAACTTCACCGAGCGCATAGAGCAGAAAATCTTCCATGCCGAGATTGTCGTTGACACCGACAAGGTAAAGCGAGAGGAAAGCCATTATCAGCCAATCCCTATCATCAACGACTTCAAGGATGCCAATGGCAATGACTGCATGAAGCAAGCCATTCAGGACAACTACAATCGGATAAAGGAGGATGTCAAGCTGATTGTCAAGGATGAACTGGGGCGTATCGCCAACGATGAGAACTTGAAGCACTTGATACAGAAGGCATAAATGTGCTTTTCACAGTTGAATATAAATAGGTTTGTCCTATTGCTTTTTTCCGCGAGCGTCAAGGATAATAGTTAAAAATGATTATAATATAGCTAATAATTAGTTATCAATTTTGATAATCAAAATATTTATCGTAATTTTGCACACAGATAAAAATAACATGGCTGAATAATATATGAACATAACAAGTGAAGACGAGGCTTTGTTGGAACTGTTCGAAAATGGAAAGACATCTGACAAGAAGTATAAAAGACTTCCTATAGCCGCAATCAAGGGTTATGTTAAGGCTGTCAACAAAATGAGAGCTGCAACAAGAATTGAAGACATTATGCGTGATTATGGCTTGCGCTACGAAAGATTGCACGGAGACAGAAAAGATCAAGAATCCGTAAGATGCAATGATGTCTGGCGATTGATTTTCCAAAGCTCTCCTGCCGATGGCAGTATTATCATTACCGAAATAGAATTAATTGAAATATCACATCATTATGACTAAGTTTAGTTTCAATCAGGCAGTCCCATTTGAGGCAACTCATGTGGGCGAGGTGATTAAGGACGAATTGTCTGCTCGTAATATGAAGCAGAGCGAATTGTCCGAACTCACTGGCATACAGAAATCCATTCTGAATGATGTCATAAAAGGTAAACGTTCTCTGACACCTGAAATGGCATTGTTGTTGGAAAACGCTCTCGGCATTTCTGCGACATATCTCATGAATATCCAGACGCAATACGAATTGGATTGCGCCAAACAGAGCGAAAGGGTTGTGTTGCAGACTAAAATGCTTGAGATTTGGAATGTACTCAAAGACCAAGTATCAATTCCCTTTTTCAGAAAAGTCGGTATCGTTAGAGGAAACATCATCGAGGATGTAAAACGCATCTTCGAGGTCTTTTCCGTGGATAACTTGGATGATTTCTTTGGTTTGAAGGCAGAAGAGATGGAACTTTCTTATTACCGCAAGTCAGAAAAGGTGAAAACCAATCCCGTGGACATTCTGTCTTGGAAATATTATTGCTATCATCTCTCTAAAAATGATGATTCAACTTTATGCACATTTGACAAGGGGGCAGATACTGAGATGCTGGCAAGAGAGCTGAACAATGTGTTTAAAGAAAACAAGAATACGGTGAACAAAACCCAAGAGGTTCTTAACAAGTATGGCATTCGTTTTCTTGTAGTCAATAAGGTTGGGCAAGTTCCTGTTGATGGAATGTCCTTTTGGATAGGAGATACACCAACGATTGTCATCACTGAAAGAATAGCTTCCATTGACAATTTTGCTTTCACCACTTTACATGAGGTCGGTCATGTATTCAAGCACCTTACCCAAAATGGTAAGGCAATGATTAATCTCATGGAGGACAAGAAGAACATCGAGGAGTCTGAGGCTGACGAGTTCGCTTTAAATGCGACCCTACCAAATGCGGACTGGAAAAAGTTCATGGCAAGGACTCGTGATGTTGTACCTTATAAAATAGCACCATATATTCAGACAGAAGCAGACAAACACAATGTCAACCCACAACTTCTGTTCGGACGCTATAAGCATGATATAGGTATATACAAGATAAAGAATTTCTTTGAAACGAAAATTCTATAACGATTTACAAAGCACCATTGGTTACACATTTCATAGCCAATGGTGCTTTGCATTTTCATCTCCTCATTCTCTCCAATTCATCATCCCTCCGCATTTTCTCATTCAACTTCTCCTGCATCTTGTCCAGAAAATAGGTGCGACTATAGTTCTTGCGTCTTCTGATGTCGGTGTAGAAACGATAGCAGTCCTTGGCTTTGATACCAAAGAACTGGTACATGGCTTGCGCCAAGTCCTTGAATTTCACATCGCCATCATTCACGCTTCCCATGACGCAGATGCCATATACCATTTCTACAAGGTCAACGGCATTGCCAGTCCATTTTACTAATGGCTTTGATTCTGATGATACTGGTGGGGAGGCTTCTGAAGTGGATGTGGTCACATGAAGATGATATGTTGCTGACACATGCTCTTGCATTCTGCGGACAAATGCAATTGCTTTGCGCACATACAAGCCTACGGTTCCCAAACAATCCTTTATATGGGGCATTGACAGATGAAAGTCAAGCTCGGTCTCTGCGTATGACAGTGCAAAGACCGCTTGCTTCACGTTGGTGCTGCATAAATCAACCACAACCTTGATAAACTCACGATATGAGTTCTCCAAAGCGTTACCACCTTTGTTCTTATGACCTGCATTCAACAAGTTGAAAAAATCAGTCTCTATCAATATGTTGTATTCCATGTTGCTGTCTCTTTTATGGGTTTGTACTAATTTGATGTATTCGTGCGCACACCATTTATTAGTCCAATACCTATGCCATTCCAAGACAGACTAAACAATAGGATGATGATATTTCCTGATAATCAGCAACTTTATCAAGAGAATAAGATTTTCACAAGGAAATTGCAAGCAGAAATAGTGTAAGGAAAACCGGACACTCGTCCAATCTTCCTTACACGGTTCTTATACCATTACAACTTGTTCGTAGAAATGCCATACTCTTTCATACGGGCATAGAATGTAGTATGGCTCATTTCCAACATTTTTGCCGCATCACGCTTGATGCCATTGCATTGCTTCAAAGCCCACAAGATACGCTCTCGATTGATCTTGCGTTCTTGTTCATCAAAGTCCAAAGCCTCTTCTGTCAATGTTGATTGTGACAACTGCAAGTCCTCGACATCTATTATCTCATTCTCGCATAACAGCATAGCTCGCATGATACATGATTTCAACTCACGCACATTACCTGGCCATGTATGGCTTACAAGTGCCCTTTGCGCTTCCTTACTGATACATTTTATTTCTTTGTCCGTATGCCTATCATATAGTTTCAGGAAGAAGTTAGCTAATGGCATAATATCTTCCTTGCAATCTCGCAACCGTGGAATCTCAATAACCGCTTCGTGAAGTCGATAATACAGGTCGCTTCTGAATCGTCCTTCCCGAACTGCCTCTTGCAGGTTTTCGTTGGTGGCGGCAATAATGCGCACATCAGCCACTTTATCTTTTGTAGCTCCCAATGGTCGGTAGCTCTTGGATTGTAACACACGCAGTAGCATCGCCTGTACGTCTTTCGGCAGGTTGCCTATCTCGTCCAAGAACAGCGTACCTCCAGCAGCCAATTCAAAGTAACCTTTTCTTGCTGCGTCTGCACTTGTGAATGCCCCTTTCTCATGCCCGAAGAGAGCGGAAACGGCAAGTTCCGCAGAAAGCGTACCGCAATCTACTACTTCAAAAGGTTTGTCGGCTCTTTTGCTTTGCAGATGTATCTTTTCCGCTATATGTTCTTTGCCAGTTCCGTTGTCGCCCAATATCATAACAGCCATGTCGCTTTTAGCAAACAATTCTGCCATTTTGTATATACGGCGAAACTTCTCACTTTTGCGGTAAACAATCTTGTTATTCAACTCGACGAGTCGTTTCTGCTTGTCTATGATTTCTTCCAAACGTTCATAAACTACATCAAGCAACAATTTCTTCGGTATATAGTCTTCCGCTCCCAATTTCATAGTCCTCACGGCACTCATGCTTTCATCGTAAGATGTCATGATGATAAATGGATTCTGGTAGCCGTTACTACGCATCCATTCCAACAGGTCGATGCCGTTATCATTCCCCAAGCGCATATCCGAAATGACAACATCCCATTCAGAGGATTCCTTCACAGCTTTCAGACCATCTCTGTAATTGTAGCATAAGATTGTTTTCCAGCCCTTTGCCTCCAACTTCTTGCCCAACATATTGCAAAATGTAGGGCTGTCTTCAATGATTATTACTTTCTTCATGCTGTTACCTCCTTAATTTTCTTTTGTGCGGCTTTGATGATTTCCTCACCATGTGCGAAAACATCCTCAACCGCTTGGTTGATAACGTCGTCTGATGATGTAGAATCTTCTATCAGGTCAAAAAGATAGTTCAAAGACTCGTCAGATTGTACCATCATCCACGAGCTTCTTGCGTGGTGAATGGCATCGGACATTTTCTTGCGGTTTTCCTCTTGGGCTGCATTACGGATACTGCCCAATGTGTCAGTCATTTCCTTTACGAAATTCTCCAAAGTCTCTTTTTCATTGCCGTAGGTCAGCAACATGGAGAAGTCTATTTGTTTTTCTGCAATCTTACCGTTTACACACTTTCTTGCAGTGTTTATCAAATCCTTGTCAGACATCGGCTTGAACAGGCAAGCGACAAATCCTGCATCAAGCAGTTCTTGCTCACTCACATTTGGTGCTGCTGTCATAACGACAACAGGAATGGTCTTGGAGTTACGCACGTTCACCATACGCATCATTTCCAGAATCTCGATACCATTCACTTCTGCCATCTTCAAGTCCGTTATCAGCAGATCATAAGATTTTTTGCGCATCATATCCAACAAGTCCGTGGCATTATTACAAGTGTCACATACGATGCCGTTCGATGCAAACGCCTCACGGATGGTACTCAGTTGCACATGGCTATCATCAATGGCAATGACAGTAAACGAATCTTGTCGTTTCGTTCTATACTGGATTGGTCCCACATTCTGCTTTTCGGCTGCAGCCATAGGAAGACTAATGGTAAAGATACTTCCAAGCCCTTGGTGACTGGATACATCGATTTTTCCTTTCATCAGTGAAACGAGGTTCTTGACAATGGAAAGTCCCAAGCCAAATCCCGGTTGGGTGACCGCATTTCCCAATCTTGCAAATTCCTTGAAAATTTGTTTTTGTTGCTTGTCATCCAATCCTGTTCCCGTATCCTTAACCATTAGCATGAATACACCGTTTTTATAGGTTGTGGACAATACAATCTCACCTTTTCCCGTATATTTGATGGCATTGGAAAGCAGATTGCGTCCTATTGTAAGCACCTTTTCCTTATCTCCATTGACAACACCATCTGCCTTATTGCTGACGCTCAATTCCAGTTGCTTCTTCGCAGCAAAGGGTTCATACTCCATCTTTAATTGCTCGGCAATGTCCATCATACGGAAAGGGCGTTCCTTGACGGTCGCCTTTCCATTCGCTAATTTGGAGTAAACCAGGAAACTGTCAATCATAGAAGTCAAGCCTTTCGATGTGTCAACAATCAAGTCGGCATACCGTTTGCTTTCATCCGTAGCATCATCAAGTCCGCTAATCTTGCGAGCATAATCCTTGATGGCAGACAAAGGACTGCGCATCTCATGCGTTACTGTCAGCATCACCTTTCTTGTTTCTTCCTTGCTCTTACGTGTCTTGAATGCGAATCGCCACACCAATAGGAATAATACGAAAAATACCAATATCAACAATCCTATCATCCCTATATAATAATAGGTATAATTGCCTTCCAAGTCTGCGATTTGTCGCTCACGAACTTTGATGCCTTTATCCACATTCTCATCAGCTATGCTGATTACTCTTTGCAACTGCTTATTGATACCTTCATTTCTGTTTCCCAGACTATCCAATATCTCCACTACCTTACGGCTTTGCTGGTGATGTTTAGCAACAACCGTTTGGTTTAGGTTGGTGAGCATCTTTTCAGTTTGGGTTAAACGGTTGCCTGTTGTTACTCCATTTTCTTTCTTGCCGAACAATCTGCTGAAGAAACCTCGCTTCTTTGGCTTTGCCTGCTGCGGCATAGCTGAAAGTCTTTTGCTTTCAGTCTTATTCTGTTCTACAATTCTTGGAACTTCAGCGGTCAGCTTTTCTTGAGTGGCATTCAGATCCTGCATGGCATCCTTTATATCCAGAAGGAGCTGTTCCTTTTCTGCAAGAAGATGGCAGATTGTATCAGAATCTTCTTTCTGACAAATACCTGCGATGCCTTGAAGCATACTGTCCACTTCCAATCGAAGCGAATGATACTCATTTACATCAGTTGAGTCCCAATCCGCAACCATTTCACCAAGCAGTGACAATTCCGTTATGTGCAAGTTTAAGTCATGCACATTCTTTCGCCACTGATGCAACTCTGCATTTTTACACTCAATCTCCTTTCTGTCGCGCCATTCAAATAGGCCGATTACAATGGTACATCCTACGATGACGATGGCAGTCATGATGCCTAAAGCCATCCATCTACAGATATGCCCGGTCTGTTCTTTGCGTTCCATGTTGTTTACTTTTCTATTACTTCATTATTGCTTTGCACTAACATTTTAATCGGCAAAGATAATGGCAGGAAGCATCAAAGACGAATATTTATATATATTATAACAACTTTTATGTATTTTCTTGGTAAAAACAGCATATCGTTAGAAAAAAAGCCATTATCAAACAATAACAATGGACAATAAAGCCAAAAGCTAACAAAGTGTAGATTATGAGACTTAATCGAAAAAGGATGACAAGCGTAGCAATCTTACCATCCTTTATATTTATAGAGAGTTCTTGTGTTTTTCCTATCTACTGTGATAAGTTTTATCTAACTCTTAAACCTTTGCAATTCAGAACTTCACCTCTAATATCATCTGTCTTGCACAAATACAAGTCATAGCCAATGGCTGTAATATCGCAATATCTTGGAGGAGTAATGACTTTTCCACTTGGTGACATCAATCCATACCAACCAAGTTCTGCTTCATATTTTTTGCAATTTGCAGTCTTTTGATAAGGTGTTGGTTCTGCTTCTGCCGTTTTACCTGTTAAATTACCCTCATCATCATAGTTCTTTGCCGTAGTATATCGTATTTCATCGGTGTCATACAATAATCTGTCAACAATTACTAATCCTTAATTCCGCAACACTATTATAAATTAAACTTTTTAAGTACCTGAGCAACGAAAAGTTGCCCAGGGCTTTGTCATGTCGAAGAATTCACTAACCTCAGAAACCAAGTTCTGCTTAAGATCTTCCACATCTGACAATATAGCATCCAATTTTGACAAGCGTTTGTTATATTCCTTCTGCTTATCAATAAAATCTTTGAGAACAAGGTCAAAAGCACATAAGCCTAAATCTGACTCACGCACTCGCTCGGCAAGTTAATTGATATTATTGCTGTCCGCTAAAACTTTTTTGAACATAAAGAATTAGGACTGGATTCCTCGCTTGGAATTCAGCCCTTTTGTTACCTTTGTTTCTTGTAAATTTCAATTCAAGTAACTATGAACAAATGTACACATTTTAGCGGACAGCAATAATTAGAAAATTATTTTGGAATAGTTACTTATATTCGTTACGCAATTTATATCGTAAGGTGCATTGTTGATATGTATATTGTTCTTTTATTCAATGTCATTGAATTATTTGCGCTTATGATTATCTTCTATTGGGCTTGATGGTTTTATTGCTGACAAATATACTATTGTAGCACCTATTGCGGTTTCCTATATCTTGTCATATATCTCTGTGATGGAATAATTGGCTTCCCATTTCTCGTTATTTTTATTCCAAAGAAAACAATTGAGGTCTGCACGTTTAGGTACACAGACTTTAGCAGAGTCATTTTTTAGATAGAAGAATTTATCATCTTCATCATATTGGTCAAAATCAGTCCATAAACCTTCTTTTTTGTCGGGAAGATATAAACGCCATTTCTTTTTATCCCTAACATAATAGCCCGTTTCAAAACAAAATAATCCAACAGAGGAATCCTTGAAATAAGAGTATATGACTCGTGTCGTATATATTATTCTCCAATCTCCATTTTCTCTTTTGTAGAAATTGTTATTCGAAGTCTTTGGTATAGCGAGTGTTATGGTATTATTTCTGATATTATAATAGTTGGCTTCTTCTCCATATTGACTATATGTATTCCATATTCCAGGTTTATCTTTGGGGCGATATTCTTTCCAAATATTTCCATCTTTTATAAAGAAACCACCTTCATAGGTAAATAATCCAGTTTCTCCGCACCATAACGGCAGAGACATTGCAAAAGCGAATAAAAAGGTTACTATTTTCTTCATCAAATTATTGTACTAAACTATATAAAGGAAAAAGAATACTTCTAATTCTGTAATATTGATATTTCTTTTGTTTCTCCCAAACATCCAACCTTTAAAATACCTGTTCTATGTTTTTTTGTGTTATTTTTAGTGGATTCTATAACAAATTCATTGTCATTTCGAGATATTGTTATCCAATTTGGATAAGATAGTATTTCCCAGTCTTCAATGTTACATATGACTTTTACTTTCTTAAACTCTCCACCTTTGTTTTTAAACCTTATCGACTCGTCACTTAAAATTAAATTTACATCAACGGTATCAGATACAACCGAATCGTTGGTGACTTCATATTCTTCACAGGTTAAGAAAACCGAGGATATGTCAGGTATTAATTTCTTTATCTCTTCTATTAAATCATGAAATTCTGCAGTAGCATTCGTCCTTCCATTATAGTTCTCTATTGACATATAAGTTTTATTTCCTCTATATAAACGAAAAATATAGTTTTCTTTTCCTCCACAAACATCATTATAAGAATCTATTTTTCTTATATTATATTTGTTTATTTTTGCTTTCAGATTTTCATAGGTGAAATCTGTATATTCAAAGACACTGCGATACAAATAGTTGTCATCATTATAAACATCTACTTCAATATCTTTTTTAGAAAAGATAAGCCTATAGGAATAATTATGAGCCAAAGAATCATTCATTACATCAAGTGTAATTTTTGTAGTGGTAGAATCGCATATCACAGAATCTCCTATTGATATACTTACAGAATCTATATCTTGTTGGTGAGTTCTTACTGCATCCAATATCTGGTTTCTCGTCAATTTGTTTTGTGCAAAGCACTTGATGGACATTATACCACCAAATACAAGTATAAGTCCTATTGATAATATTTTATGTTTCATACTCATCTATTTAATTAATAGCAATTTATTCAACATCAAATTCATTAATATCATTTATTGAACTTAACAATTCATCTAACGATGCTGGTATAAGTTTCCAAAAGATGTCCTCCAAAGAGGATGTATATGTGAGATTATTATCAGAATCCAATGTGTCATATTTAAAATAATTATTGAGATGTTTGAATAAACTAAGTTCAATACATGGTGCACCACATATTCCAATAACAGATTCGTTTCTTTCTATTCTGATATCAGCCTTATATAAATCCTTTTTAAATGAAGAATATTGACTATCTGTTATTGCAAAGGTCTCATCTATATTACTGGTATTCGTTTTTATTGATATAGACACGAAGCCTTCTGACACGGTAATCTTATATGGTGTATCTTCTAATATTGAACCATTAGATACAGAATATACAAATTTATCCGTAGCATCAATATCTTTTTTAGAGAGCATTTTCATAGAATTGACACTCATTTTATTTTTAACAGCATTTATAAGCTGGGATTGTTTCAATTTATTTGATTGTGCCAAACAATTTGCATGAAATGTTATAATAGCTATCAACATGAAACACTTAATTAAAATATGCTTTAATTTCATTATATTTAAATTGTTCTCAACAAAAAACACATGTTTTACTAAATCCCCGTTACTATCCTCCTGTATAGATGATATTATAAGATTCGGTCCATTTTTCTTTAATAAATCCACTAACGGCCGATGGCTCAATTTGGTAACTTTGCATTGGAGTTTTGTTTCCTGCCAATTTGCACATTACACATAAATATTCACCGCCTCCAAATTCAAATGCAATGATACGATACCCCTCCTCCCATTTCTTTTTTATTTTTTCTTTTATTCCACTTGTTGTAGAGGATGACATATAAGACTGATCTATATAAAGTGATGTCTTACTCATTACAACCGTCCACATTCCATTTCGGCATGTAAGACTAGTTATATAGTAATCATTATTCCACCATTTCTTTATCCAGTCTTTCATAGTAGACCATGGAGCAGAACAAATTTCCTGTGTTTTGTAGTCCGTATTCTTAGACATTACAACCATCCAATTTGATCCACTTGTCGACAAGGAAGTTATCATATATCCGGATTTCCGCTTCTCTTGAATCCACTCATCAGGCCACGAAGATTTATAACTATACGATTGATTTGTCCACTTTAATCCTTTAGCCATTGTCACAAACCAACCTTTAGAAGTATATGCTACTGAATTTATATAAAAGTCTTCATTCCAGTATTCTTTGATTTTATCCTCTTGTAATGAATTACCACTTCCGCCATAAAACCACGTTTGATTATACATACCCGTTTCTTGTTGAGTTACAACAATAAGGCTTTGTGACATAACATTATTGCAGGATAAAAAACAGAAAAAGCAAAATATGAAATAATGTCTGTATATTATCATAAATATAAATAATAGTAAGCAATGAATCCATTAAATAAAAATGTTAGAACATAAAAACAGCTCTAACCCTTCGATATTGTTGTCTGTCGCCTACAAATCCTGGTAATCCATCGACTGTCCAACGTCCTCTTCCATTATAGCTATCATGATATCCACCGCTATTGCTTGAATGAGCATCGCCAATATGTGCAGTACTATGGAAAGAGGATTCTGATAACCAATAGCCATGCCTATCATTTAATATAAAACCGCCAATTTTTTTATTTAAGTCTTCAGATGTTTCCTCTGCTGTATGATTAGGAAACTTTCCTTTGTTGTTGATTTTATGAATCTGTCTATTACCTATATTATCAAGCATATCGTCCCATTGTTTTGATGTTGGCAAATTCCATCCACTATTAGGAAAATTCACCTTGTCCATATTTTTTAAAGCATTAAAAGCTTCATAGGTCGCAGAGAGAGTATCTAACGCCTCATACCTATAATCGCCAATACTAGCATTCTTTGGTCCCCACTTGTATAAAGTACCTTTACCTAAATCCTCAAGAGAAACAACAACACCAGTACTCCATCCATGTTTTTTGTCCTCTGCCGTCATTTGTTTACTTATTAAAACACCTACACATTTCTTGCTATTTATCCGTCTATGCGAGAAAGTCCCATCGATGTATACAAAGTCGCCAATTTGTAGTTTCGACTTATCTGAGAAAGATTGTGCAGAACTTGTCCCAGAAAGTACTAACCAAGCAAATATAAAATAAAGTTTCATACGTCTGTATATTTTTGTATATTTTTTACCAAATAATTACAGGCATGTCATCAGAGAAATGCCCCCACATTACAGGGTGCTGCTTATTCTTTGATAAAGCCCTTACGTTATCACTAACAAACTTGAATAATTCTTTTGCAGTTATCGTCCTATCTCTATTAGAATCCGATTTTCCACGCAAAGCATCTATTAAACATGAAGTAAAAAAACCGTTCTTCATATCTCTTCGCTCTATGGATGTCTCATTATCTCGAGATGATAGAAAGAGCATTACATTTGATTTTTCATGTTCTTGTTTTACTTCAGATGACCCCTGTCTCATTTTTCCAGAAAAACAGGCATCTGCAAAAATCATTTTGTTTTTACAGTGAGTCACACTCATAGCTTGCCTTACTTCTTCATAACTTAAATATCCATCATAAGCAACAAAACCACCTTTATAACCGTGTCCACTAAAAAAGAACACAACAATATCATCTGTAGAAGAATACTGGAAGGTAGTACGTATTGCGGACAATACCGCTTCTTTTGTAGCTGCACTATTCGTAAGAATTGCAGTTACTGCATTTGAATTCTTTTCATAGAGCCATTTTACAGAAGCTGCATCTTTTGCCGGCAACGTTAAATCATTTGTGGTTCCAGGATAATCTGCAATTCCGACCGAGACCAAATGCACTTTATTACTTGCAGAAATAGTTGTTGTGTAGAGAAAGACTCCCAATAAGACAACTGCTAATTTATATATTAGTATTCTTTTCATCGTATTAATATTTGAGAGAGGGTATGTCGAAAAACATACCCTCGTTGTTGGCGGATATTAGTGGTGGCACTTGGGGCGTGGCAAGGAATTTCTGCATCTTTCTTACGAAAGACAGAGCC
>ENA-UPSY01000949-UPSY01000949.1-human-gut-metagenome-genome-assembly--contig:-NODE-949-length-32655-cov-8.745288_pt1 | contig 32655 bp, 30 predicted proteins | sample MGYA00250044_ERZ773365 | MGnify/ENA primary metagenome ERZ773365 (study PRJEB29103, sample SAMN06111932) | human gut metagenome | biome: human gut; feature: ankylosing spondylitis patient; material... | reverse complement strand
ATAATATAAATCATAATAATTACTAAAATTAAATATATAAAATAAAAAAAGAAAAAAATATAAATATAAATATAGAAGATTATAAAAAAAACAAAAAAAACCTTGTTTTTATTGGCAATTGGAATAAAAACGAATATGGTAAACAATTATTAAAACAATACAAGCAATGCAATAATATCCTCATGTTAGCTCCTATATATGACTCAAAGATATTAAATGCTTTTAGAAATAATTGTAGCAATTATATACATGGGCATAGCGCTGGTGGAACTAACCCTTCTTTAGTAGAAGCGATGTTTTATGCTAAACCCATATTAGCATATGATGTTATTTACAATAGAGAAACGACTCACAATAAAGCGTTATACTATAATAATGATGTAACTCTAAACATTTGTTTATCACAAATAAAAGATAGTAATATCATGGGACAGAATTTATTAGAAATCGCTAAGAATGAATATAAATGGGATTTTATTGCAAAACAATATGAAAAGCTATACTAAATAAAAATATATTATAGATTAATTATGTCACAAAGTTCAAAAGATATAAAAATAAACTGGTGGGAGGTCATAAAAATATTATACCAATCAAGAAAAAAGCTCTTATTATCTACCATTATTGGATGTATTATTGGTGTTATTATTGCTTATAGTATACCTAAAGCATACACAGTTACTGTTACTATTGCTCCTGAAACCAATAACACTAATAACGGTCTATCAAATATCAGTTCTATGTTAGGTATAAATAATATGACAGGAGAAGATGCTGTCAATGTCAATATGATACCAGAAATAATAAAGACCAATCCATTTATCGCTGATATGTTACAAACTAAGATTAATGATCAAAATAGTCACACATGTATATTATACACATATTTAAATACAATTAGATCACCATGGTGGAACCATATATTTTCATGGCCACAAAGTTTATTCTCTTTATTAAAAAAAGAAGATAATACAAATCAGGGAAGCGATAACAATCATATAAATTTGTTTAATCTTACCAAAGATCAATATAACCACATTAATATATTAAAAGCGCTAATTAATGCTGAAACAGATAAACGAAGCAACACCACTCAAATTAGTGTTACATTGCAAGATCCTTTAGTAGCTGCACTAATCGCAGACAGTACTATTACTAAATTACAAAAATATATTACCCAATATAAAACTCATAAAGCCTATCAAGATTATAAATATTGGGAAAAGCTATGTCTACAAAGAAAAAATGAATATATCATATCACAAAAAAATTATGCTAAATTTTTAGACGCTAATAAAAACATAAATTCACAAGAAATAAATGCAGAAGGTGAGCTACTTAGAAATACAGCTTCATTAGCTTATCAAGTATATAGCCAGGTAGAGACTCAATTACAAATGGCTCGAGCTAAAATAGAAGAAGCCAAACCTGCATTTATCATAATTGAACCAGCTAGTATACCACAAGCTCCAACAAAGCCACATAAACTAAAAATAATAGTAATATTCTCTTTCTTAGCTTTTGCAATAAATGCAACATGGATAACTTTTGGAGCAGATCTATTGCAGTATTTAAAAAACAAAATTTTTTTATAGATTAATGGAAATCATTAAAACGCCAATATCAGGCGTAGTCATCATTGAACCACGCCTTTTTAAAGACGACAGAGGATATTTCTTCGAGTCGTTTTCGGAACGGGACTTCAATACACAAGTCAGAGAAGTCAAATTTGTACAGGACAATGAAAGCATGTCATCCTATGGGGTCATGCGCGGACTGCATTTCCAGCGTCCACCTTACACACAGAGTAAGCTGGTACGTTGTGTAAAGGGAGCTGTACTGGATGTAGCGGTGGATATCCGCAAAGGAAGTCCAACCTACGGGCAGCATGTGGCCGTAGAATTGACAGAAGAGAATCATCGTCAGTTCTTTGTTCCACGGGGCTTTGCACATGGTTTTGCAGTCTTAAGCGAAACAGCCATCTTCCAGTATAAATGTGACAATTTTTATCATCCGGAAGCAGATGGAGGAATCAGTATTCTAGATGACTCTCTGGGTATTGATTGGCACATTCCAACAGATCATACCATCCTGAGTGAAAAGGATACAAAGCATCCGCTTTTGAAGGACTTTGATTCCCCATTTGATTTCAATGTTTCTTTGTATTAAAAGGTGAAAGGAAAAGAAGTTATGAATATATTGGTAACCGGTGCCAACGGGCAGCTTGGCAATGAAATGCGCATCATCAGTAAGGAAACTGGATATGATTTCCTGTTTACAGATGTTGTGGAGGCGGAAGGTGTAGAAACAACCTTGCTGGACATTACCGATGCAGAGGCTGTAGAGAATATTATACGGAAACACCAGATCGATTGCATCGTAAATTGTGCTGCTTATACTAATGTGGATAAGGCAGAGAGCGATGTGGATCTGTGCCGGAAGCTGAATGCTACTGCTCCCAGTATACTGGCCGAAGCAATGAAAAAAGCCGGAGGATTGCTGGTACAGGTCTCAACGGACTACGTGTTTGGCGGAGATCCTTACAACACCCCTTGCCGGGAAGATCAGAAAGGGACGCCAACCGGAGTATACGGACTAACCAAACTGGAGGGAGAAGAGAGCATCAAAGCTATCGGATGCAAGCATGTAATCATCCGTACGGCCTGGCTGTATTCTGAATTCGGTAAGAATTTTGTCAGGACCATGCTGAATCTGACAACCACAAAACCACAGCTGAAAGTGGTGTTTGATCAGGCTGGCACGCCGACATACGCTTATGATCTGGCTGTTGCCATTAAAGCGATCCTGGAGGACTACACCATAGAAAAGTCCCGGAATGAATATAGCAAGACGGGGGTATACCACTTCAGTAACGAAGGGGTATGTTCCTGGTACGACTTCACAAAAATTATTGCTGAACTGGCAGGAAATACCACTTGCGATATCCAGCCCTGCCACAGCGATGAATTCCCCAGTCCGGTGAAGCGCCCGGCTTATTCGGTACTTGACAAAACAAAGATCAAACAGGCCTTTGGATTGAAAATTCCATACTGGACAGATTCTCTGAAAACTTGTATGGTCAATATGGGAGTTATTAAATGAATTATCACTTAAACAACAATATTATGGATTTCAAACGCAACATCCTGATCACCGGTGGTGCCGGATTTATCGGCAGCCATGTGGTAAGACTTTTCGTGAACAAATATCCGGAGTACCATATCATCAATCTGGACAAGCTGACTTATGCGGGCAACCTGGCCAACCTGAAGGATATTGAAAACAAGGAAAACTATACTTTCGTCAAGGCAGACATCTGCGATTATGACAAAATGCTGGAACTGATGCAGCAGTATCATATTGATGGAATCATTCATCTGGCTGCGGAAAGTCATGTAGACCGCAGCATCAAGGATCCGTTTACCTTTGCACGGACAAATGTGATGGGAACACTTTCGCTGCTGCAGGCTGCCAAGGTATACTGGGAAGGGTTGCCGGAAAGTTATGAAGGCAAACGTTTCTATCATATCTCTACAGATGAAGTATACGGAGCTCTGGAAATGACGCATCCGGAAGGTATCGAACCGCCATTTACCACTACGGCTTCTTCAGCAGAACATCATCTGGCGTACGGAAAGGATTTCTTCTATGAGGATACGAAGTACAATCCGCACAGTCCGTATTCTGCCAGCAAGGCCAGCAGTGACCACTTTGTACGTGCCTTTCACGATACATACGGCATGCCGACCATTGTAACCAACTGTTCCAACAACTATGGTCCTTACCAGTTCCCGGAAAAACTGATTCCGCTGTTCATCAACAATATCCGTCACCGTAAACCGCTGCCGGTATATGGCAAGGGAGAAAATGTACGTGACTGGCTGTATGTCGTGGATCATGCACGGGCCATTGACGTAATTTTCCACAAAGGCAAAATTGCGGATACATACAACATCGGCGGATTCAACGAATGGAAGAACATTGAAATCATCAAGACAGTGATCAAGACTGTAGACCGCCTGCTGGGACGTCCCGAAGGAGCTGACATGGATCTGATCACTTACGTGACTGACCGGAAGGGACATGATATGCGTTATGCCATTGACTCGACAAAACTGCAGCGGGAGCTGGGATGGGAACCGAGCCTGCAGTTTGAGGAAGGTATTGAGGAAACCGTGAAATGGTATCTGGACAACCAGGAATGGATGGACAACGTAACCAGCGGGGACTATCAGAAGTATTACGAAAGTATGTATCAGAACCGATAATCGCACACAACTATGAAAGGTATTATCTTAGCAGGGGGAAGCGGAACACGCCTCTACCCCATTACGAAAGGTGTCAGCAAGCAGTTATTGCCGGTGTTTGACAAACCGATGATTTATTATCCCCTCTCCGTCCTCATGCTGGCTGGAATCAGGGAGATCCTGATCATTTCCACTCCGAACGACCTGCCGGCTTTCCGGCGTCTGCTGGGAGATGGAAGTGACTTTGGTATCAGACTGGAATATGCAGAACAGCCTTCACCGGACGGACTGGCACAGGCATTCATTATCGGAGAGAAATTCATAGGAAACGATGCAGCCTGCCTCGTACTGGGTGACAACATCTTCCACGGAAGTGGTTTTACTGCCATGCTTCGCGAAGCTGTACGCACGGCAGAGGAAGAAGGAAAGGCTACTGTATTCGGATATTGGGTAAGCGATCCGGAACGTTATGGAGTGGCAGACTTTGACAAGGATGGCAACTGTCTGAGCATTGAGGAAAAGCCGCAGCATCCGAAATCAAACTATGCAGTGGTAGGTCTGTATTTCTATCCTAACAAAGTAGTGGAAGTGGCTAAAAACATCAAGCCTTCCGCCCGTGGAGAACTGGAAATCACGACTGTGAACCAACGCTTCCTGGAAGACGGAGAACTGAAGGTGCAGACACTGGGCAGAGGTTTCGCCTGGCTGGACACCGGTACCCACGATTCACTGGCAGAGGCTTCTACTTACATTGAAGTAATTGAGAAGAGACAGGGGCTGAAAGTGGCTTGTCTGGAAGGCATTGCTTACCGGAAAGGATGGATCACAGCCGACAAGTTACGGGAAGTAGCGAAGCCTATGCTGAAGAACCAGTATGGCCAATATTTGTTGAAAGTTATTGACGAGCTGGAACGGACAGGAAAGGATAATCTGGAATAATTTCCTTCGCATCTGATCTGATATCATTCAGGCCTTCTTCTCCGAAACTTTTTTGGGAAGAGGGCCTGAAATGTATTTGTTCCGCAATTTTGTTCCGCACCATTTTCTGCTGATCAGAAATGTCCTCAAGCAAATAATTATCAACGGTTTACAATTACCAGAGCGGGGCCTTTCCCCGAATTTCTGCCAGCTTTGCCAGGCTTCTTTCAAACTATTATAGTTAGTGCGGGCAAATTAACAAAATTTTAATTTTACATTTCTGTCCGCACTTTCCCTATAAGTTTATATATAGGGTGGCAAAGCTGGCAGAAAACGATATAACTTGCTCATTATTTGTCTGTTTCATCTAAAAAACTTATCTTTGTACTATTCCTTTAAATTCACAAGATTATGAGTAATTACATCCGTTTTGACTGGGCTATGAAACGCCTGCTGAGAAACAAGGCTAACTTTGCCGTACTGGAAGGTTTTCTGACAACACTGCTCCGTGACCGGATCAAAATACAGAAACTGCTTGAAAGCGAAAGCAATCAGGAAGAGGAATTTGACAAGTATAACCGGGTGGATCTGCTGGCCGAGGACTCCAAAGGGACTCTGCTGCTGATTGAAATCCAGAACAACAATGAATATGCTTACTTTCAGCGTATGCTCTTCGGTACGTCAAAACTGGTGACTGAATATATCAACCGGGGAGAAGGCTACGACAAGGTAAGAAAAGTGTATAGTATCAACATTGTCTGTTTCTCATTAGGACATGGAAAGGATATTGTGTATCACGGAAAAACAGAATTCCGGGGAATACACCAGAACGATATACTGGAATTATCTCCATTCCAGCGCCAGACGTTTAAGGTCGACACAGTCAGCCAGTTGTATCCGGAATATTATATCCTGAAAGTGAACGATTTCAATCAGGTTGCCAAAACACCGCTGGAAGAATGGATCTATTATCTCAATACCGGAGAAATTCCGGATCAGGCACAGGCTCCCGGACTGAATGCTGCACGTGAAAGGCTGAAACTGGACCGCATGAGCAAGGATGAACTGAAAGCTTATTACCGCCATCTGGATAATATTGTGATCCTGAGAGACAATATCAATACGGAACGTGCGGAAGGCAGAGCGGAAGGCAGAGCAGAAGGCAGAGCGGAAGGCAGAGCGGAAGGCAGAGCGGAAGGCAGAGCGGAAGGCCTGGAAGCAGGACGGCAGGAAGAGCGCCGGCAAAATGCAATCCGGATGAAGGCAAAGGGATTCCCCGCTCAGGACATTGCAGACATCACCGGACTGTCTCCGGAAGAAATTGACCGCCTGTAAATGGAGACATTCGCATCTGATCTGATGTAAGCAATCAGTAAAACCCCGTCAGATACCAGCCTTGATTCAAAAGAGATAGAATCTAAAAGCGGTTCCGAATGCGAGATTATATACGCCAATGGTGTAACGCTTCGTGTCGGATGGTCTGCTAATTATTATGCAGCCTTACTGCCGAAGTGCAGAGCTGCGCAATGGTTTCCCGGTGGGTGATCAGGATCAGCGTCTTGTCCTGTACCTGCCGGGAAAGTCGTTCCAGCAGCTTCCGTTCCGTTTTTTCATCCAGGGAAGAAGTCGGTTCATCCAGCAGGAGGATGCTTCCGGGGCGGAGCAGGCCGCGGGCAATTGCAATCCGTTGTGCCTGGCCTTCACTGAGTCCTGCCCCCTGTTCACCACAAAGCGTATCCAGTCCTTCCGGTAAGGTCATGACAAAATCGGCAACAGCCGTATGCAGAGCAGCCTGCAGTTCAGCTTCCGTTGCCTCCGGTTTTCCCAGCAGCAGGTTATCCCGGATCGTTCCGCTGATCAGTGTGTTTCCCTGGGGCACATACGACAAATTGCAGCGGGTGAGGGGAGACACCTCTTCCCTTTCTTTTCCGTTATAGAGTGTCACAGACCCGCAGTCCGGTTTCAGCAAAGCCAGCATCAGTCGCAGCATCGTACTTTTTCCGGCTCCTGTCTCACCGACCACAGCAGTAAGACTTCCCGGCAGGAAGTCGTGTGAGAATCCCTGCAAGACTTTGCGGCTGCTGCCCGGATAGGAATAGTCCACGTCCTTCAGGCAAATGCCCAGTCTGCCTGGTAACCGGACCGCTTCCCCCTGTTCTTCCGGCGATAAGGATGAAAGCTCTTCCAGCCGTTCGGTGGCAGTAAATACCTGGATAAAAGCCGGAATCTGACGGCTGAGTTCCACCATGGGACGCTGCACCTGGGCAACCAGCTGCAGAAAGGCGGTCATCATACCGAAGGTGACTGAACCGTCGTACAGACCGAATATCCCCCATAAGAAGGCGGTTGCATATCCGGCGGCAAAGCCTGTCTGTACCATGATCCGTGAGAAAATGGAGAAGTCCGTACGCCGCATCACCTTCCTTTGCAGATCAGCCTGTAAGCCAGCCAGAGCCTGTTCGGCCTGTTCCGTATACTCCAGTGTACGGATCAGGATGCGATGCTGTATCTGTTCCTGCAGGTGACTTTGTACCTGACTGTCCGTGGTACGGATTTCCCGTGAGAGCCGTCTCATCCTGCGTACATACGTTTTGCTGAAGAGCAAGGCGACCGGCGTGATGAACAACAGCAGTCCCGTCAACTGCGGATCCAGCCGGTAGAGAAAATACAAAGCCCCTGCCAGTTGTACCCCTGTGGCAAAGAGCGCCGGAATGTTCCGGCACAAAGCAGCCGTAATGACCGGTACATCCTCTACCAGACGGTTGAGCATATCTCCCGAATGCAGTTTTTCCCTTCCCATCCAGCGGCTTTCCAGAATACGTCCGAAGAGCTGGTGGCGCAGCCGGTTCCGGAAGCGGATCTCTATCCGGCTTCCCTGACGTGTGCTGATCACTGACAGCAGCAACTGGGCGATGATACATCCGATCAGACAGGCGATGCCTGTATACAGACTGGCTTCCGTATGGCGGGTGACAATGTCAATCAGATATTTGCATACCCAGACGAAGCAAAGTGACACACTCACCTGCAGGATGCCGGTCAGTCCGTTGAGTACAGCAGGCAGACGGAATCCTTTGGAAGTTTTCCACAGCCAGCCCAGGCATTCCCTGAGCCGCATTTCCTTATCCCTGTCTCTATACATGCAACCTCCTTTCTATCCGGCAGATGGCCAGCATGTATCGCCGCAGCGGTCGCATCCACATCCATAACCAGGCTTTACACTGTTCTGTTACGGATGTACAGCGGATGTAACGGCCGTTGCGGATAATTTCTATGACGGTCCCGCAGATCTGGTCCCGGTTACACTGTTCGGTAGCCTGGAGGTTGCCGTCGCCCATCAGGGTCATTTCATTATCCCGGATGGCAATGATCCGGTGAAGGATATATCCCCTGTCCGGAATCCGGGCCAGCACGATATCACCTCTGTGAACCGTTTTCTTCTTTTGCAGGATGATGCTGTCCCTGTCGCCTGTGATAAAAGGAAGCATGCTGTTTCCCCTGGCCCGCAGTTTTACCCGGTGTCCTGTCTGGAGCAGGCTGGTCACTTCGGAAAGCATACTTTCATTAGGAAGTGTGATTTTCAACTCCGAATTTGGTTGGTCTGTCATGTACTGTCTGAAAACAAACATGGATTCCATACCGCCGGACAGTCTGTAAAGACTGTCCGCGGCAGGAATCCATGAACCTAATTTAATTAAAAATCTGAATTATTCTCCACGGGTGATAACGGCACGGCTCAGACGAGGATCATCGTAGAACATGTTGTCCACTCCACCCTTGTAGTCCATGCGAAGCTGTGAAGCCGAAACACCGAACTCTTTGGTCAGGCAGTCGAATACAGCCTGTGCACGTTCCTTGCTCAGCTGTTCGTTTCTCTTCTTGCTGCCGGTACCGGCATCCGAGTAACCGGTGATGGTATATACCGTATTCGAGTCGGATGACTTGATTACTTCAGCCAGCATACCCAGGTTTACACGTGCTTCGTTTGACAGTTCACTCTGTCCCATGGCGAAGACAATCAGGCTTCCGGAAGCAACCTTCCTGACAGCCACTTCAGCTGCTTTCTGGTTACCTTCAGCAATGGCCTTCTGCAGACGTTCGTTTTCTTCAGTCAGTTTGTTCAACTGAGCCCGCATGTCATTGATGGCAGCATTGTCATAACGGGTAACCGTCTTGCTGCGATCCCATCCGCGGCGTTTGAACTTGTAAGTCAGACCGACCGTTGCTCCCAGCAGACCGTCAAACTTGGACTGTCCGATTTCCCCGTCAATGGCGTCATCCACCATGGAAGCCCGCAAATCAATGTTGGCATCCAGTGCATCACACAGACGGAAGGAGTTCAACCAACCTGCACTCAGCGTGATGTTTCCGGCTGTCGGTGCTTCCCAGGTACGCATGTACCCCACACCTGCATAGAAACTGCTGTTCCAGATACGTTTTTCCTTGTATCCGCAGAACAGGTTGGACAGGTTGAACATCACATCGGCCCGTACGTTGTAGTACTTGAACTTGGAGTAATACATACCTTCTCCCCAGTCAGGCACCTGTTCTCCGGTGGAGTGAGCTGCTCCCCAGCGGGTAGCTCCCCGGAGAGAAAGGCCGTTGTACATCAGTCGCATTCCGACACCCGGAGTAAACCATTTGCCGACAGCAATGTCCAGAGAGGGCGAAATACGTTTGCCGAATCCGACCTGTTTGTCATGGTCTCCGAACATCACCTGCGGTCCTGCGCCCACCGTGATGAACCAGTTGTCCCAGAAGTGGTTGGTTTCCACTTTATATTTGTCATCGGTGTATTCCACTTTTTCCGTGATATCACCGTTTTGTGTTGTTTGCTCCGACTGAGCCAGAGCAGGACTTGCAGCCGCTAAGGTAAGGGCTGCAAAGATTGATTTTTTCATCATAACATTATGTTTTGATTAATGTGTTTTTTGTTTATTACTCTTTTACACAACGAATAGCACAGGCATCGCGACGGCTTGAACTAAAATCACAGATATTGATTTTGTTTTCTGCTCCCCATGGGGTTGAACCGTTCACTTCCGTATAAGAACCGATCGACATATAAGCCGAATAGGCATCGGTTGTTCCCCCAATATTATAAGGAGAAGCTGACCAATATCTGGATGAACCTCCTCTCATCAGTACAGATCCTTGTCCAGCAGACCACATTGTTCCCGTTGATCCGTATCGGCTGCCGGTCTGAGGGTAGAATGTCCCTTCGGTATCCGAGTCATTCTTTTTGAAATAGTAACCATTGTCATACTTGACATAATTGATGTAATCAAGTCTGCTTGTTGTTCCTGAAATTCCAGATGTATTGCCATCATTTCTTTTCACAAATCCTGTCCATGTATATTTGTTTGCCACACGGTATCCCACAGGAGAAGGATCATAGATGGTTTTCACATCCGTCCATCCGGAACATGCCATAGGATCTTCAAGATAGTCAGGATATTTTGGAGTAGTTCCGTTCGTATCTCCCCAAAGGTAATTGTTTGTTTCAGCCATCCAATTACCATGGAAGTTATCTATATATTTCTGTAATTCGGCCGGGTGCTTCACACTTTCTGCTATTGTACCGATCTGCGAAACATATACGGGGAAAGATGTTTCAATTTCCTCTGCTACTCCGTTCACATAATATGTTGAAGTATTTGGAAACGGATCTTTTCGTCCCCATTGATACAGAGTAACATAAAGAGATGTTGGAGAATGAGCTCCCAAAGTACGATCCATTACAGTAAACTGGTCACCAATTTTGTTAGTATATATCTCATCGGCAGGCATTTCATCGCCTACGCCCCAGATATGCCAGCTCCAGAGGATGTCACCAGTCTGGTTATCGCCACTATACACTGCAATCACCGCATTACCGACATTCTTGTTCGCTGTGTAATAACAACGTCCATCACCACCAAGTCTGATAGAAGATGCATCAATGAAACCCTCCACATCCTGCCATAACAGTTTGGCAGATTTTGGACTAATGTATGCTGACTCTGTATGAAATCCGACTCTAGGAATGATACCTTTCTGACCGTTACCTATAACAGTAGCCAAGAAAGAATGCTCACCTGTAGTATTTATCATATAACAGTTTGCAGTTTCCTCTTCCACTTGGGCTGGAACATCTTCTATCACGGCCTGATTGTTTTCCAACACGGTTGCGCTCAGCGGCATAATGTAATATTTGCCTGCCTCGAAGTCACAAAGAGCCGTAGTAGTAAAAGAGACCTGATGTTTGTCAGTCAGGAACGTACATTCCCATGTCTTGCCACCTTGGGTCCCGGGAGCTGCCACAGCGTATGCTATCACCTTTTCCGAAAGCGAAGGCTGGTTGACGAAAGTCAGATTCAGGGAAGTGCTTTGAGCATCTGATGAACCTGTAAAACCGTTATCCAGATTGGTCAAGTCGTATGTATAACTACCTGTAACCGGAGCACCGGTTTTCAGTTCAACACGCTGCAACTTCTCATCAGTCGACAAACCGTCCACACCGGTCAGACTGATTTCAAAACGTACCAGTGAAACCATCTGCCGCATGTTCAGCTGATAGGTTCCGTTTCCCATATCCGTAATCACATCAGTAGCCTTTACATCGTATGCAGCAATCGAATTCACATCCGCATAAGTCTGTTCTGTTGGGATGGTTACGGGAATAGCCTGAAGGTTGACGGTCTGCTCACTATATGGATAGTAAGCATATTTCGGCACATCGCCAGAAGTCACGCTTCCAGAAAAAGTCGTTTGAGCAGCAGGTGCCGTGTGGTTACCCGTAAACGGTGCGTTAACAGTCTGATCACCAAATATACCCACCTGGTCACCTACTGACCATTCCATCAGTAAAGCCCCGTCATCTGCCATACTGCCAACCTGAGTGCGGGTTGACGGCAAAGCGGAAAATCCATCAAGTGTACCGTTAATACTGATCTGCTCTTGTGCAGGAGAGAAACTTTCATTCATCTCCGAGCAGGAAAACATCAGGGTGGCCACCCCCAAGAAACAGCCTATAAATCGAATGTTTTTCATCTACCGTTGCTTAAGTAAGAGAGTTAAGGGAGCCATCCGGCTTTATGCCGGACGACTGTTTTCCTTTTTAATTTATTTAATTACACTTCCTCCTGAGGTGTATGAAGCATCAGAAGCTGCAGCATTGTTTGTTGTACCTGAGGCTTTACGCAAGGCAAACTTAAAGTTATTATCAATAATGGTCTGAATCAGCCAGTCGCTTTGATAAAGAGCACCCGAATTTTCTTGTTTATCAGCATAATTTAACAATACTATTCCTAATGAAGCGTTCTGAGTACGTTCCTGTAATAATTGAACCGCATAGTTATTCAAATCTGCTGTCAGTGTTGGAATAGTAGGACTACCAGTTGAATAACAACCACCTATATCATTCATGAACCAATAATTATGGCCCGTTCCATTAATATATTTATCAACACTTTTCTGGAATACCGTAGAGATTTGAGTTTTCTTTGTTGCTAAATCTGCCGCTTCATTTGTATTTCCGATATGCGTAGCCTCGGAATAATACCAGTGCATTTCAGGACGACCTGTCTGGTTTGAATTCGGTGAACCCCAATAAAGAGCGACATCATCCATACCTTTTGTCCATGTTGAGAACAATGCAGGAATTGTAGCATTCGCATCAATATATTGACCCATGCCTGTTTGTCCGTCATTGTAATTCACTTTCAGCACAATATGTCCTCCCACATCTCCAAGCTTGGTATCTGGGGTAATCTGATCTGTATAGATATTATATGTATTGTTATTTTTTAGTTTATTCAGCTCATATTCTATACCTTCAATCCAATATCGGAAAGCACCACCACCTGGATTATCACCTGTATAACTTGCAGCGTCATAAGTAATCTGCACAAAAGCAAACTCATTCTTTTTATTTTTAGATTGTGCTTCGTCCAATAAAGTCTTCAACTCGCTTAATATTGATTCCAAAGTTGAACCTGTATATTTTTCATTCACAGTAGCATCTGTTACATTATAGGTATAACCCGACCAATAGCTTCCACTTCTATTATACGTTGTGTTTGTTTCTGTGTGCACAACGAATGCACGCACTCCGTCCATGAATTGTGTTTTGAGTGATTGAGTCTGAAACTTCTCGGTACCATCATTACCCGTTTTAGAAAATGACATTTTACTTCCCGGCAATGAAAGCTCAGACAAATAGATATTTGGATCCAAATTACTTAACCAATAGTTGGTACCACCAGATGTTAATGCAGGCAAAGACACACGATTCACCTTATGAGCTACAATTTCATCAGTTTGAAGTGTTTTCGTCTTGGCTGCACCATTAATCGTTGAAACAGTAATACTAATTTGTCGTGTACCTATTGATACCTCATTGGGAATAATAAATGCTTTTACATTAATCTTATCTCCATGTTTTAATGTAATAAACTCTTTTTTATCATTATCAAAGCATGATATAGAAATACGGTTTGTCACAGTACCGTCCTCCAACGGTTTACATGTACCACTCTGATCACTGATAAGACACTCAAAATTTCCAGCCAATGCCACATTTCCACTGACACCTGTTACGTTGATATTGGAAACCTGAATAGGGCTACTGTTTTCAGCCGGACCATTTACAATAATCTCTAAAATAGTAACCAATGGTTTAAATTTTAGTGGAATATCCGGATTATTCACCAATTCGGATTTTTTCACGGATGTATATGCAAACATATAAGCCAAATCTGTATCAGGCACTCCGTTATAGGTAATTGTACCGTCATCAGCTGTTTTAGATTCCCATCTTACTACTTTTTGTTCAACAGGAATATTTGCCTTAATTCGTCCATCGGTTTCTTTTCCCGTTACAGCACTTGCCGGATAAAAGCCATAAAAACGATGTTCGTCACTGCTTCCCCACTGCAAACCAGCACCATCACCAATTTTTGTTACAGCTGAAGATGTTGCAGGGTTTTTAGAATCAGGAGTAATTTTATAATTTACAAGCTGAGAGGCCGGCTGAGAGGCTTGCGGACAATATACAGCGATTTCATCGTTTTGCTCCCAATGTACAGGGAAATACCAATTACCTTCTGTATCCTGAGTAGGAGTTTCATATATTGTCCTAGTATCAACTTTATCCGGTGTCGAAGGGCCGAAATGAATTTCATCTCCAGTCTGAACCGGAACTTCTGCTATCTCTTTTTCCGAACAACTTCCAAGCATTAGCAAAGAAGCTGCAAACATACTGAATATTTTTAACTTCATATTTTTAGTTTTTAAGTTTATTAATTATCCCAATCATTCCAACCAGGTTGATCTCCTTGACCAACCGTTGTATTATCAAAATAATTACCATAATTACCATATCCATGTCCTTCAATAGTCACACCTTTATCGTGACCATCTTCTGGTTCGAACACCGAAGCCTTCATGAATCCTTGTTCCAACTCCACTTCCGCATGTTGGGTTTGTGGAGCTTCATACTTTTTTTGAGTTTTCATACTATTGTTTTCTTTTTTAGTTTTTAGTTAATACTCTCACTTCTTTTTTCTTAGTTTACATGAAACTGTTTTGTCTTTTCTGTCTTTTCTCTTTCTAGTTTTACCTCCGTTTTTAGTTGTTATTTTGAATGATTTTTATATCCGTATTTATAGCCATAGCCGTAACCATAACCATATCCGTAGCCATATCCATATCCGTGACGTTCCGGATCTGCACCGTTCAGTACCAGGGCCATGTTCTTCAGTTTCTTTTCCTGATAGAGTTGCTCGATGTCAGGCAGCTGACGGCGGTCCAGTTTGCCTGCACGCACCACAAAGATGGTCAGGTCGGCAATACGGTTGGCAATGGTGGCATCGGCAATGATACCTACCGGTACATTATCGGCGATGATGTAATCGTAGCGGGTGCGAAGTTCCCGGATCAGCTCGTCCAGACGTTCATCCATCAGCAGTTCGGCCGGATTGGGAGCGACGGTTCCTGAGGCGATCAGGTCGAAGTCTTCCCGGCGCTGGATGATGTCATCTACGCGGATGGTGGAATCGGACAAATAGTTGGTGATACCCACATGGTGATGTCCATAGTGGCGGCTCAGGGTTCCCTTGCGGATGTCCAGGTCGATCATGATCACGCGCTTTTTGGTGTAAGCCAGACTCATGGAAAGATTGCGGGCTATGAAGGTCTTTCCGGCACCTACATTGAATGAGGTGAAGGTGATGACCTGCACAGGGTTGTCTTTCCGGGAGAGGAAGGCCATATTGGTACGCAGGATGCGGAAAGCTTCCGACACGATGTCGTCACCCTGTTCCCGGACAGTGGGAGCGTTCTTGTCGTGATGTTTCTGGATGGACTTGTCGAGCGGTATTTCACCCAGGTAGGGTACACTGACTGCTTTTTCCAGATCCTTGCGGCTGTGAACGCGGGTATCCATGAACAGAATGAGGAGGAAGGCGGCTCCCGGCAGGGCAATACCGATAAGGACACCGAGCAGAAGGATGCGGTTCCGGTTCGGGGAAATCGGGAAACTGGTACTTTCTGCACTGTCAATGACCCGGGCATTGTTGTCGGCCATGGCCTGTGACAGGGCATTCTCTTCGCGGCGGTTAAGCAGGAAGAGGTAAAGAGCTTCCTTGATCTTTTGCTGGCGCTCGATGGAAAGCATCTGGCGTTCCTTGGTCGGAATGGCAGCTACCCGGCTCTGGGCACGCTGTTCGCGGCTTTGTGCGTCGTTGCGCTTCACGTTGATGCTGACAATCATATTGTCGACGGCACGGATGATGCTTTGCTTCATGGCGTGCAGTGTGTTGTTCAGTTCTTCCACTACGGGGTTCTTGTCGCTGCTGTCGCTGATCAGCCGGTCGCGTTTCAGCTTGGTGGCATTGTAGGCCGTGATCTGGGTCTCAATGTTCATGTCGCTGATGCCTGTATTGGCCGGGATCAGGTCTGTTTCTTTCTTGGGGTCGGTGAGATATTCCTTGATATACCTGGCCAGGCGCAACTGGGTTTCCAGTTCCAGAGCGTCAGCATTGTATTTCTGCGATTCACTCATGTACATGCTGGCCGAGGAAGCAATGTCTATCACCTGATTGTCGCGCTTGAAGGATTCCAGATCTGATTCAACATCACCCAGTTCCTGACTGATAATGATCAGACGGTCATTGATGAAGTTGGCGGTGTTGATGGCTACCTGATTCTTGTCCTTAATGGCTTCTTCGTTGTAGACGTTGATCAGGGTATTGAGGATGTCTTCGGCCCGTTTGGGGGAGTTGTCTTTCAGCGAGAGCGTGAGGATAGACGATTCGTCTTCTTCCTGACGGATGCCCAGATTTCCCTGATAGCGGGCAGCTACACCGTCAAGAGGCTGTTTCCGTACCTTGATGGGAACATTGGTCCAGGCCTTGCTGAAGAAGTTGGTCGGGGTAATCACCAGGTTTCCGCTGCGAAGTGACAGGGTGTCGTTCAGCCGGACCTGGTATTCAGACTTTTCCTCTTCCCGGATAAAATCAGACAACAGTACAGTGGTACTGTCCTGTATGGTTACGGTAAAGCCAAGGTATTGTTCCGGAAGCGCATCGGGGAAGCTGACATTTACCGGAGACTGTGTATACAGTTCGTCGTAGTGAAGGCCGCTTTTCTTCTGGTAACTGATGTCGGCATGAACACGCTGTACCACTTCCCGCATCAGTTTCTTGGAACGGAACTGCAGGATTTCGTTAGCCACGTTCACTTTGTTGATGAAATTGTCGTAACGGTCCAGTCCGGCGGTAGAAGTCTTGTTCGAAGGATCTTTGATGATCACGGTTGTTTTTCCGAAATAAACTTTGGGTGAACTGGCGTATTGATACCAGGCGATGCCGCCGCATATCAGTACGGAAAAAAGAAACCACTTCCATTTGGAAGTCAGGTACATGAGCAGGTCCAGTACGTTGAGGCTCTGCTCATTCTTGTTTACAGAGGATGGATTTGTCTGCATGTCGTTTGAAAGTCTGGTTATTGTTATTTAAGAGCCCACATCAGCGAGCAGACGGTTGTCACAAGAGAGAGCAGGACGGTTACGACCTGGAAGCCGCGGTCTTCGTTGTCTTTCTTGCGATACTTCGGTTCTACATAGACGATGTCATTTTGCTGCAGGTAGAAGCAGGGAGAGTCGAAGATATCCTTGCTGCGCAGGTCATGAACGAACATCTGGCGTTCGTTGCCTTTTTCACGGATCACGGTCACGCGGTTGATCCGGGCTTTGGCAGTCAGGTCTCCGGCATTGGCAATCGCTTCCAGCAGCGTGATGCGGTCACCATCGCAGGTAAAGGTTCCGTTGTGTCCTACGGCTCCCAGTACGGTGTATTTGAAGTTCAGGACATCAATGGTGACAAGGGGATCCTTGATGTAGTTGCTAGCCTTGATCTGATTCTCAATCAGCGATTTTACCTGACTGACAGACATTCCGTCTACATGAAGCTTGCCGAGAATCGGGAAGTCAATGTTGCCTTCCACATCGACAAAATAACCTTTTTCCTTGCTTCCTGAGGCATCGGATGCCGAGACATTGCCGTTGCGGTCTATCTGGAAATTTCCTCCCTGAATATTGAACGGGATGGCAAGTTCCGGGTTCTTACAGCTTACCGTGATGCCCAGGCGGTCACCGCTTTGCACGACTACTTCATGGTTCGGATCGAAAGGATATTTTTCACCCATCTGCATGTCAGACAGGTAGACGAAATCCTTGCGTGACGCACACGACGAGAACAGCAAGGCAATCATCAGGCTTAAAAAAACGAATGTTTTGTTCATGAGTTATGTTTAATAAGATTGATTAATTCGGTTGATTTCATGGTGGCATAATTGAGCAGCCTCACGGTCAGGCCGACATTCCAGCATGCCTACCGGAACGCGGGTTGCGATTTGTATCAGGGTGTCACACAGCTGCCCGTAAAGGTGTGAATCCTGCCGGATGGCCGAGCACCCGGGAAGCAGGTCGATAAAGGCCTCCGTATCCTGATGGCTGTGGAAACGGTTGGCCGGTGCCTGTTTCAGACGCACGATTCCACCCACGGGAAAATGCCGGTTTTTATAACACGGGGTTTTCCCGCTCCACGGAGTGCCGTAAACCAGCACCTGACCGTCTTGAAGGCGGAGGGTGGGGTTATCGTCGTTCAGCAGTTCGCAATTGGGTAAGACGGAAGTCCACAGGGCTGCATGTGTACTTTTCCCGGTACCGCTTTTTCCCAGGAAGAGGTAGCCCATCCCGTCTGTATATACAGCAGAAGCATGGATGGAAACGGCTTCCCGGTTGAGAATGGCCTGTGAAAAGACAATGCGCAGCATGGAGCTGAGTATATGTCCTGCATAGGGATCCGTCCAGAGTATTGTCGCCGTAGCCTGAGTAAATTCTCTGTCAGTCTGAAGGATATGTTGGGGACCTTCCGGCCAGGGGCTGATGCTAACCTGATATCCTCCGGAAAAGGCATACAGACTGGTATAACCAATATCGTTAAAGGTCCGGTCCAGGAGGGTGGATGCAGATGCTGTTTCCGGTCTGGCTTCGGATAAGACTGTCAGTTGGAAAATGGATTCTTCCTGCGGTTTCTTTTCGCACAGAAAGGGACGGAACGAGGGCAGCAGCCTGTCGGCATCCTGTCCGTCCGGGAGCGAGAGACTGAAAAAGAATCCGGCTACACAATATTGAGATTCTGTCATGATTTGAATTGTCCGGTTAAAAGGTTCGTAAATGTCCAGAATGCTTCCTGCGGTGCGTAGCGGCAGGAGAAACGGATGTTGCCAAGGAAAGACCGGAAAGTATGAAACTTGCTGCTCCATTTGTTTTCGGCTGTATTCCTGCGTTGTGCGTGGTATAAACCGAAGTTTCCTCCCCGCAGAATAATTTCCAGCAGCGGTTCTGGAGAAACAGTCTTTTCCGGATAGGGGAGACTGGAAGCAGGCAGACCCAGCTGTTTCACCAGAAAGGTATGAAGCAGACTGTTCCACCGGATGATTCCTGCTTTACGGCAGAGGTCATACAGGGCCTTGCCGTCAGTTTCCGTTTGCAGGCAGTGATAGGCACGTGCCAGGTCGCATAGCTGACGCAGACCGATTCCCCATCCGAAAGCATGCTTCATGATGTGCGTATTGAGCAGAACCAGATTCAGCAAAGGAGAGGGAATGGTTATCTCGGTTGGGTTTCCCGGTAGTCTGAAGCTTGTCAGATTGGCGGGATCCTGTTCCTGTTTATACAAGTATTTTCGAATGAACGGACTGTGCAGGTCGGTCAGACGCGTATGATGTTCTACGTTGACTCCTTTCCAATAATAGCAGAGACTGTCATCGGCTTTGGGAGAAACACGGCATCCCGTCTGGCTGACCAGTGAAGCAGCCTGACGGCTTTCTTCCTTGTCGGAAAAATAAAAGTCAATATCACCGCACTCCCGCAGCAGCGGTTTTTCGTAAAAACGGGCGATTCCTTGTCCTTTCTGCAGAACGGGGTGCAGACCGTTGGTGTGAAACAGTCCGTAAAGTTCGGTCAGTACCCGGTTCATCCGGAGATTGGCTCTTTCGATCCGGTCAATGGTTGCCACCCAATGAAGCAGTTGCTGTTCGGGTGGAAGCAGTTCGTCCGGAAGTTGGCACAATCCCTGATAGACGAGGCCGGTGACTGTCTGACGCTGAGCCAGGTTGAAAATCCTTTCCCAGCTTTCTGATGATCTGGGAAACAGGGAAAGATTTTCAGGAACTTTCTCCCAAAGTCCGGCACGCACCAGTATGAACAGGACCTCGGTGTCTTCTAATCGATCAGTCCGTACGCTTTCCATTGAGCCAATTGTTTTTTTACATCTTGAAGTGCTGTTTCACGGTCGACTTCATATATTTCGCACAGCCAGTCAGCCAGTTCTTCCGGAACAGTTGTTCCTTGAATCATCTGCTGCCATAACCCGGCAGCTGTTTCGTTCAGTGTGAAAACATCGGACAAGTCAACATTCTCCTGACGGGTGTTTACGATCATGTATTGCCGTCCGATTTTGCGAAGTCGCAGGTTGGATTTAGGTTTCATCTTTGTCTGGTTTTTGTTAGTAGGTTCCCTTTCGGGACAGGTTCAAAACTTTTTTCCGGAGAGGATGGACAGAACGGTCAGAAAAATGATCTTCGTATCCAGCCATAAGGTATGATGGGCCAGGTAGTCAAGATCCATTCTTAGCCGTCGTAACATCTTTTCCATGTTGTCGGTATATCCGTTGTAGAGGGTTGCAGGCGAAAACAGTCCCGGACGCAATTGATAAAGCAATTCGTAATCAGGATTGATCGCCTTGATCTGTTCTACAAAATATTTCCGTTCCGGACGGGGACCGACAAAACTCATATCCCCTTTGAGGACATTCCAGAGTTGGGGCAGTTCGTCCAGATGGTGTTCACGCAGGAAACGTCCGACCCGTGTCAGGCGTTTGTCTCCCTGGCAGCAGAGAGCTGGTTTTCCGTCAGCTTCAGCCGATTCTTTCATCGAACGGAATTTATAGAGGATGAAGGGTTTACCCTGATATCCAATCCGTTCCTGGCTGAAAATAACCTTACCGCCGTTTTCTATTTTTATGACCAGATAAATGAGAAGGAAAAGCGGTGAAAAAACAATCATTCCTGTAATACTTCCCAAAATATCCAGTCCCCGTTTGATGCGGTTGATGGCTGGCGACATCATATCCCGGCATTTTTTGTTGTCTTTGATCATTTCGGCTTCTGACATAGACATGATTTTTAGTTTGGTATTATTCATAGGCTTTCATAGATTTTGAGACATTGATCAATCATTTTTTTCTGAGTAAATAGATTTTGAAAACGTTTTCCGGCATTCTCTGCATATTTCCGATAAGTGTTTTCATCGTGAGTCAGAGTCTGAATCGCTTCTGCCAGTTCACGGGCATTTTCAGGAGCTACGTTCAGGCCGGACTTTCCATGTGCATTGACCCAGGAAACCCCAGACTGAGGAATGCGGGTGGCTATCAAAGGTTTGCTGCATGACATGGCTTCAATTTGTACGATGCCGAACGCTTCGGTCTTCTGGATACTGCTCAGGCAAAAAACTTTGCAGGCACCATAATAAGCCGGAAGGTCTTCGTCGCTGATCCGTCCCAAAAGTTTCACTTTATCCTGCACTCCCAGAGTTGCTATTTCGTTTTCCAGTTCATCTTTCAGTTCACCGGTTCCTCCGATCAGTATCACATACCTGTCGTCCAGATAGCGGGCTGCTTCTATCAGGTACCGGTATCCTTTGTAGGTGACGAGTCTTCCCAGCGAGAAAACAATGTTTTTTCCCTGATAACGCTGAAGAATGCTTTCTACGGCTTCAGGTGAAGGTTTCATGGCTTCTACACCAATAGGCAGGCAGACCGTTTTCTCCTGTACCTCTTTCAGATACGGTGATTTCTGGAGATATACCGGTGTTGTTCCTACAATCTTGTCTGCTCTTTTCAGCAACCAGTTCTGTAATGGCTTGTAAAATCGGAGCAGCATTTTCTGTTTCTGGATGTCGCTGTGCCAGTGAAGGACAACTTTCCCCTTGTAACCCGAGCAATATAACGCCAGACAGGCCATGGGGTCTGGATGGTGTACATGGATTACCGAATAGTTCCGGCTTATTTTTCTTAAGGTCAGAATCATAGCCGGTGAGATCATTGTTGCGGCGATTTTAGCCCATGAAGGACTTCCAATCAGTCTGGCATGTTCGTTGAGGGGGATAATCTGGCTATCCCCTTTGTCCAGTGCACACAACATATCACAATCAACCTTCCGCGCGGATAGACCGAGCATCAGGTCGTACATTACTTTTTCTACACCGCCTCTGATCGGGTAGAATTTTCCCAATTGCAAGATTTTCAGATCTTCTTGTTTCATAGCTTGAGGATCATTTGCCTGGAATACTTATTGTTTATACGTCGTCTTCTGTTCCTGTATCAGTTTCTTGTGCAGAGTGATGGCATCCGGATAATTTCTGCGGATATATCCGCCAATGCTGTTATATACCAGTCCGAGACGAGTTGCGATGGATTTCAAATCTTCCGTCGTTGTCTGATACAGTTCTATTGCTTTCTTGTATTTCTTTTCACTTCGGTACATCGTACGTTTTCCCTGCTCATTCTGTCCCATTCCTACGATACTGATCAGTTCCGGTTCGTATTTATGCAGGTATTGGCGGAAACTTTCCGGTTGCAGGTTGAACTCATTGGCTACCTGAGCAATGGAACGTGGATTCTGTTTGATGCTGTTAATTGCATCCTGATATTTGAGTGAGGTGCGTTTGGTACGGTTTCTGGCTTTTCTCAAGTCTTTCGGACTTTGGCTCTCGTCAGTTATTCCCAGATGATCCAGTACCAGATTTTTGTGCCATTTATGCAGATAAAAACGGAATCCTTCCGTAGTTACTCCTGTCTGATCTGCAATTTCTTTCAGAGTCAGTACTGTATTTTTGTACAGGGTAAGTGCTTCTGCGTATTTATTGATTGTTTGGGCGGAAGGTTCATATTTCCGTCCGTTTCCCAGGAGTCCTCCTCTTTTTTTATACTTTTCTTCTTTCGCCCGTTTACGCATGGCTCTTTTTTGCTGAAGCACGTCTTTGTGATAAAAACGTAAATGTTGCATCAGGCCACTTTCGGAGACTTTGAATTTATCGGCAATTTCCGGTATCGTCATTTCCGTTGTACGGTAAAGTTCAACCGCATCCGTGTATTGCTGGACGCAGGAAGGGCGTGCCCCCCGGGGAATATTGTCATTGATACCCAGCCGTTCACGTATCTTTTGTCGCCGGGAAAGAATTTCCTCATAATGTATTCTCATGAAATTGGCCAGTGCAGTACCATTCAGGCCGAATTTGCGGGCCACCTGTGAAATATTCAAGTCGATGTATTTCATCATGTCGCAAGCCTCTACTGCTGCTTTGTATCTTTCGTGAGACACACGGTTTTGTTTTCCGGTTGAATAGATTTTAATCGACTGCAAGTCTTCACTTTCCACTGGTATCTGATGCCGTTGCAGAACCAGTTCCCGCCAGTACCGGCGTAAGTAATTTCCCAAAGCACCGGGAGTAACTCCACAACGCAGGGCTATAATTCTTGTTGACAATGTGGTGTCAGCATACAATGTTACAGCCTTTTCGTATTTACAGTGAAGCGCATGCCGTTTTTTCAGCAATGCTCTTTCCTTGGCCGGGAGTTTTTCAATCTCGTCCAAATTCAGTTTGTTTTCCATGGTTTAAATATTGGCTGACGGATTCCTTTCTGTCAGCTTGTCGTATAAGTCCAGATAATCCTGATAGCGGTCTTCTTTCCGGAAGTTTTCCAAAGCATATGTTCTGCAAGGCTGCTGATAGTAAGCCTTTCCCCGTTGACTGATCAGGCGGGCTGCTTCCAGCATTTCTTTCACATTTCCCTGAGGCACGATGAAACCAGTCTGATCCGTGATGGCTTCAATACTTCCACCTGTGCGATATGTTACGACCGGTGTGCCACAGGCAATTGCTTCCAGATTGACGGTCGGGTAATTGTCCTGCCACGTCGGGTTGATGAATGCGTCAGCTGCAGCATATAGTTCTGCCAGCTGGTGAATATTTTCCGTACGTGGAATGCCCAGCATGTTTTTTTTAAGTCTTTTCTGTTGTTCCGACCGGACTCCTACTAAAACAAGCATTTCATCAGGATGCAGGAAGTCGGCCATTTGAATACAATCATCAAATCCTTTTTCCCGGCTCCAGATACTGGCCACACCAAGCAGAATGTGTTTTCCGTTCAATCCATATTTCTGCTTAACCTGTTCCGGATTATAAATATTGAATATATTGGTATTGATTCCGTTATGAATCACATGAAACTGATTGTTTCGGAAGAAAGAATGCTGCATTTCTTCCCGGATCCATTCAGAGACCGGAACGATGGTCAGCTGATCCAGGGGTAGGAAAGTAAAAGCCTGTTTCTTGTCTTCATAATTTTGATGTGACCGGTCAATTAGCCAGCTTGCAGGAAACTCCTTCTTTTGTGGGCAATGTCCACATCCTGTTTGCCATTTGTTACATCCGGCATACGAGTAGTAATAACAGTGTCCGGTATACAGCCAGCAGTCGTGAACAGTCCAGACGACCGGAATATTACTTTTGGCCAGGAAATCAAACAAGATCTGATAGTTGAGGAAATAGCCGTGAATATTGTGGATATGAATCACGTCCGGTTTCAACTCCTGAATCTGTTTCACAAATAGTCGGGTAGCCTCGTTCGAAGCCAGTCCGTGCCGGTCAAACAGTCGGGTCTCCAAGCCATGCCAGATTGTACTCCATTTATTTCCGACCGGAATCACTTCCGACTGGCATGACTTGATTCCGTCACGTCCTTTGCTATATGCTATGCAGCTTCTCCATCCGTGTTGCATAGCCAGTTCTCCGATTTCCTGCATAATACGTCCGGTTGACGTATTGACTCTCAGAACCGGATTAATCTGTAAAAGTGTTTTCATTAATGGGTTAAAGCAGTGAACAAGCGCATCCATTTGTCCATAACGGCCTGTTCAGAATAAGTTGCAACGACTTTTCGGGCGTTTTGAGAAAGCATTTTCCGATATTCCGTATCATCCATTACTTCCATCATTGCGTGAGCTAGCTTTTCTATGTCTCCATTGGGAACGAGTAATCCATTCTCTCCCTGTCGGATAATATCTTTCGGACCACATTTAAAATCAAATGAAACGACCGGCAGTCCGCAAGCCATCGCTTCGATCATTACCATAGGAAATCCTTCATAATTGGAACTCATCACCAGCATGGAACTCTGGATGTATTCATTCCCGATTTGTTTAGTAGGTTTGTTTATCCGTACAGACTTTTGCAATCCTTTTTCTTCAATCATTTGTTGAAGCATTTCCTGCCATTCTCCCTGACCGAAAATATCCAGGTTCCAGTCAGCAAACTTTTTAGAATGCTGTATCAGCTGCCAGGCTTCAATCAGACGGTCAAATCCTTTCTGATAATCCAGTCTTCCTACGGCAATTACCCTCTTTCCCGTTACGTCTGAATAATGTTCACTTACATGCATTGCAGCATTGGGAATGACTTCCATATTAGGTAATTTCCCCCAGTATTCCCGGTCTTCATTAGTCAGTACAACAAATTTGTCGAATCGGCGGACGATTCGTTCGTCCTGCCGGGTACGCCATTTATCAATCCATCCTAATATTCCTTTTCGGTTGTATTGCAAGCGGAAAAACTTGCAGTAATGTAGTTCCAGAACCTTCTTGCTGCCATCCTTGATGGAAGGGATGAAAGATGATTCAGAAGGGTAGAGGGATATGACGATATCTGCTTTTTCTTGTTGAAGTAATGTTGTCAGTTTCTGTTTATGTACCTTTCTTTTACGAAGATATCCGGTGATCTTTTTCCATGCACCTTTTTCATTATCGTCTGAATAGTTTATGCCCAGATCTGTCATCCGTACATTTGGAGGAAACGGATAGAAGGGAGGTCTCTGATGCTGGTCGGTAGTAACAATGGAAACCTCCCAGCCGGGAATTCGGGAAAGATAAGTAACCTTGTTCAGGAGGACGCGCTCCATACCTCCGGGGTTGTATGTGGAGTGGGTGCAATAGATGAGTTTCATAGATTTTAAATGGCTATCTAAATTTGCGGGAGGTGTTCATTCGGAAATTCGTTTTATGACCTTAGCGGGATTTCCACCAGCAATACAATCAGCAGGAATACTTTTGGTTACAACAGAGCCAGCAGCAATAATACTCCGTGCACCGATAGTAACCCCTTTTAGAATAAGGCAATTCATACCGATAAATGCATCATCTTCAATTACCACTGGAGCTGAAACTCCCCAATCGGTAGAAGGGCTTCTACGCAATTTAAAATCCATATTGTGTGCATCAGTATCGATAATAATACAATTTCCACCAATTTTGACATGATTCCCAATAGTAATTTTTTTATGTGCCCAAAGCACCGTACTACTCATTCCCACATTATTGCCAATTGTAATACATGCATCATGAGTAGCGTAAATCATTCCTCTCCGATTTGCACACAGCGCATTCACCCCCCATCCGGATGAAAAATACAGACTATTTCCAATTTTTACTTTGGCTGATGGAAAAAGATGTACATAAAGTTTTCCATGTACTACACAATGACGTCCACATTGCACTCCATACATTTTGAGTCGCATCAGATTATAATAGGAACTGATGCGATTTCTTACTCTTTTAAAAAAACGAACTATTTGTCTAACAGCTTTACTCATTTTCAAGAATATTATCAGTTTGCCCATCATCTTCTTTACTCAATACAAGGAATATGGCAAAGACTAAAAAGATATCAGTAGATACTTTGAACCAACCAATATAATTTACTAACAATATCATTAAAAACATCATCTTATAGTCTTTAAACCGATGTATACATGCCCATGCAGATTTCCACATAAATAACACAAATACAAAAGTCCCGACTAATCCAAAGTAAAAGATATAGCGTAAATAACCGATATCTGTCCCTTTATAATATCCATGATATATAGGACCCGTATAATATGGGTCGAAAAAAGATAAAGTCTTATCCATAGGATTTGCTGCATATCCATCTCCAATCAACCAGGTTACCCAATTATCAGGAAAGACCACCATATGCTCTAATAAAATATCATTCGAACTGGTCTGCCACTCACCTGTTTCCCACAAACTAAAGAAGCCTTCAAATCCAAAGCGTATATTTTTATAAAAGGTATCATTGGCAAAATACAAATAGATAAATACAGGGATTATCACACATAAGATACCTCCTAACCAAAACCAAAGTTTCTGATTCTTTATATTCTGCTTCAAACTCAAAAGATTAGTAGAATATATCCAATATACTAATGCAAGTCCTACTCCTACCGTAGTGGTACGAGACATCATATTCCCAATGATCGCAATTATCAAAAAAGAAATAAGATAGGTCACCACTTGTTTGTGCGACAACTCTTCTGCTTTCGACAAGATATAACCAATCATGACAACGACTGCGGAAAAACGTAATCCAGCCACATCCAAAGCCGCACCAATTCCCGACAAACGTGCCTCTTTGGTATTTCCCATAAACGCTTCTCCTCCCACAAAACTATCTACCCATGCCTGTAAAGGTGGATATACATCTTTAGTCCACGCAATCAAACACTGAATTACACATACCGCTATCAGTTGATTACAGACCAAACGCACATTAACATAACCATAGGCCGTATCGAGCCACCGCACTACAGTATAAGCTCCTCCCATCCATACCCACATGGAAACAAAATAGGTCAGGAACGAAGCATCCGGAGTATTATTAATGGTCATTGTCAATAAACTAATTAATGATATGCCCAAGGCTAACAATGACAATACAAAGAAATTCTTGTTTATACCGGCATCCCTTCTTTGTGCCAAACGTTTTCCCAAAATCAATAACCCAATACCCGCCAATGCCATTTTAGTATTCATTCCCGGCAAAAAAACAGTTTCAATTGGGAAAAAATAAAAAGAAGTTAGGATAACCGATATAATATGAACCAAATACTTATACATAAGTTTGAGTCAGCAAATTTATAAGTTTATAAATTTTATCTATATAATATTTTATAAGCTATATGAAATAGCCAGTTGTATATCCACACCAACCAAAACTGATTTTTCCATGCACACCATTGCAACCACCGGCTGCGTCCCGATATATTCCGGTTACGCAAAATAAAACGGTTTGCCTCCGGATACCATTCTTTCCACAAACGATAAAAGTTGACATCACCCATTAAAAGAAACGGGAACTTGGCTTCCAACTTTAAGAATGCGATCTCTTTCTCCAGTGTATTTCCATAAACCTGAGTTAATAGAGCTGATATTCTACTAACATTATGTTTCAACTCTACTTTATGTTTATCTGAATACACATTGCTCATGGCTCCCGTATTCAGTTTTACATAATGATAGAAAGCTTTTGGAACATAAAGTACTTTATCGGCATGTGCAAACAAAAGCATCATGGTCATATCCTCTCCCATCCCATAGCCGGAAGGAAAAGAAACCTGATAATCTGTATAAAGATTACGTTTTACGAGTTTATTCCATACATTATACTTCATTCCTCCACCCAACATGGCTTTTAAAGCCTCTTGCGAAGTATCAAAAGAAGGTTGTTTCATATAGCGCTCGTTTTTCTCAAAAGACAAGAACCAGTCACACCACACAATATCTGCCTGATGCCTTATAGCCTCGGTATATAAAGTTTTCAGCATATCAGGCTCTACAAAGTCATCGCTATCACAATGAAAAATATATTCTCCCTGTGCCATCTGCAACCCAGTGTTCCGGGCAGCCGGCAGTCCTTTATTGGTTTCATGAACTGTAATTACCATACTATCTTGTCTCTCCGGATAACGGGCTAGTACTTCCTGAAGCACTTCCATACTATGGTCGGGAGTCGCATCGTTGACAAAGATATACTCCACCTCTTTTAAAGTCTGTTGCATCAGTGTTTCTGCACACCGACCAATAAACTTCTCCACCCCATAGATAGGGATAATCACCGAAACTTTATATTTCATTTTAATATATTTCCTTATAATACAATCCATCCTTTGCACAAGGCTCTATTCGACCTGAATTCATCGCATGAATCTGGATTAAACCAGATTTCTGGGGCAATTACCACTTTTCCCGGATTACGGTTCAAAAAAGCACTCCACCAGCTATATGTACTGTTCGAGATAATATTATGCTTGCACAGACTCATCAGCTGCATATCAAAATGACTGCCATAGCCATCTGCCGGATTTCCCTCTACCAGTGTATAGTCTATCTCTTGAAAGTTTTCCTTTACCCAGTCCACGTTATCAGTAAAGACATAAAACTTAGAATGCTGCAACTTTTCCTTCATCTGTAGAATAGCTTTCCGGTAATACTCCATTGAGCAGGTATTCTGGTACCAGATACGGCTCTGATAATCTTTTCCCTTCCGCACATGAATGGCTACCGATTCGCATTCCTCTATTTCTTTTTTTAGACGAAGATTCATTTCATCCGTAAACGGCAAAAAAGTAAAACATTTCTTTATTTCATCATCCACAGCTTCCACAATGGAAGCATTCAAGAAAACCCCGATAATATATTCATTCCGAGCCGTATTTGCCGGTAAAGAAGCATCAAAAGCTCCTGTAGTCGTTCTTACATTCGTAGAGGAAGGGAAATACCTGCGACGTACTTTGGAACAAAGATCTGCTCCTCCTCCCCATAAAAATACCTTTAAACGGGAGGCCTGTTTTATTTCCGCATACGGAAAAATTGAATTCCATGCAACCTTTTCGTGTGCCAATTTAGCTGAACGGTAAAAATCAACAGTAACCTCATACCCCTGCTTTTTCAAGAAAAGATAATAGCTATATTGAAACATCCGGTTGGCAAGGCCACAAGCCATATTCACTATAAACCCCATCAGCTTTTAACTTTTAGATTTCTCTTTTGCCATACACAAAATAACGAATTAAGATCTTGATACGCTTCCAAAGCGAAAGCTGATCCAACTCGTTCAAGCGAGTATAGAAAAACTCGAAATAGAATTTTTCATCAAAAAAAGGAGACTTCCGGTAATACTCCCACCATATATCAAAATTGACACTATATTTCTTCCATGGTTTATGACCGTTATAATGAATATTCCCTCGCTTCAACGCATTATCTATCTCTTCCTCAGAAAATAAATTCTGAAGTAAGGAGCGTTTTCTCATTGCAAACATATAGGAATAATCTGTCATATTGTATTCCATAGGCAAATAATAGATTTTATCTTTACAAACAATATTCAATATATCCTGGTCTTGAAATTTCAATTTCTTATCACTCCATTCCTTGAACTGTATATGGATATTATCATTTAGAATAGCCTTAATATTCATAATAATAAAACCAGCCTGAATATAGTTACCCACACTCAATGTTGGAAGAGAATGGATATGTTTCTGTCCATCTTCCGTCAAGTTCATGCCTAATTCGCGGGTCGCAGCAATATAATTATCTCCTATCTCTGTATTGTAAAGTTCAGACAAATCCATCCGAAATATAATATCCACATCAGTATAAATCACCTTGTCATATTCAGAAATCAACTCAGGGATCAATAAACGGTAATAAGTAGCAGCTGTAATCCCTCTTATTTCAAAAGCTTGATCGAATGTATTATCTACCAAACGATACTGAATCTGGCAACGTTTGAAATACTTAGGTAATTTGTCCAACTGTTCTTTATGCAAATCAATTTTTGAAGAATGTAAAATAAAAATATCATAAAACGTATCTTTTTTTGCATTCATTAAAAGAGAGGAAATACAAATACAAGCCGGTAAAACTAAGTTATTGTCAAAAGCAAAAACAATAGGCACAGTTTTCATGATTATTCTTTATTTTTATAGCTAATAGACTTATTATCAAAAATCACCATTCCATCCTTTATTTTTGAAATATCTTGTGGTAAGCAATAAAATCCAGACTTCCAATAATTGGGAGTATCCCAAAAAGGAGTCTTTTTAAAGAACAAAAAATGAAGATAGGGAATTTCTTTACCCCATGGATTTAGAATATGATTATTCTTTACATCCCAAACCCATTGTTCCCCTATTTTAGGAAGAGGACTTGTATAGAATTCTTTTATAAAGGCTTTTGAATACCAATTGTGAATACAATTAGGTATCTTCATAAAATCATAAATACCTTTTTTAATAGGACGATACAAATATCGATAAATACGCCACCACCAAACAATATTCTTTCTTATTAAAATTGTATAATCCAACTCATCAAGTCCTAATACTCTTTCATTTATCAACTTTTCTTTCCAATCTGAAATAAAAAAACATAATTCTGTATATTTAGACATTTTTTTGACTATCGTCAAATGGCCAGCTATCCTATCTGCATGCGTTGTTATTAAATCATATTTACAGAAAGAGGAATTGTTTATAATAATTGACAAATCCCCGTAACATAAATCTAAATCCCCAAATCCCCAATGAGTATACCCTTCCAACTCTTTTTGATGAATAACACCATAAAATGGTTTTAAGTCACAAAGCTTATAAGAATGTATTGGATAAAAATGTATGGAAAGTTCATTAGAAACACGATTGCAATAATCCTTAAACGATATTTGTATAAAATGTGTATTGGGATATATTCTTTCTGGTAATACACAATCAGTAAATATCAACCAATCCACCTCTATCTCTTCCGATAGCTTCGCATTCCGACTACAGCTATACAAAAATAAATCAATCCATTCAGGGAACTTACCAAAGTAAGGTATAATAATTGCAATCTTGTATCTAAGCATAATTATTTATATAAATATTTTCTATAATAAAACGCATACTTACCCAACATCCTATATAAGAAAACTTTTATCAAGACTTTAAAGCGTTCTTTTAATGGTATATTCTCAAATCTATTCTGAAGTTTACGATTCTCTTCCGTATCACATTTTACATCCATATCAAGTAGGAAATCTAACGAATCATCTATTTCCTGCTTTTCAAAAGAATAATGAGCAGATTTAGCACAATACTCACCACTACCATCAAAACCCCAATTACGAACCTTTGATTTAACCGGTATAATTATATATTTATTATAAATTACTGAATACATTCTCATAGATATATCTGTAACGAATGATGCTAAGTTTCTCCCTAATAAATACGGAGTACACAAATTAATATATTCTATTTTTGATGTATCTAACATTCTCTTATATAGCCCATCCTTCAAAACAGAATCAACTGCATGTTTTAAACACCCACTATTGATATCATTTTCTATTCTACAGAATTTATCTCTCCAAAAACCAGTCCCCCACATCGGACAAATAAAATTCTCTTTCAACGCAGTAGCTCCTCTGCTAACCTGCCAATCTATAGGATATGAATATCCAGAAACAGCGATAACATCTGAATCAGTCTCATACTCCATTAAACACTTATCCATATATTCAATGAAATTAGGAGAAAACTCACAATCATCATCAGTTCTAATAAATCTATCATATTTTTTAAACGCTATATCCTTTAAATAGGTCATATTAGCAAAACTACCTATATTCTTCTCATGTATTATTACATTAAAACTGGCAAATTCAGAAAAGTCTCCATTCAAATATTCACATATTTGTTTGTAACCCTCTTCATATTTTGAAGAAGGAGGATAATCCAAGCCAATATATATGTCAGTATATTTCGCCCATGTATTTACTTTCAGACTTTCTATCAATCTAAAAAAATGATTATATCTACACATGGTTGGTATCAAAATTGGAGCATATTTCATAACTGTATTCTCTATCTGTTTTGTTAATAGTCTTCTAGCCAAACTATAAAGTCTTTTCGAAATTACACTTCAATACCACTCCCCCCCAAGAATATCCAACACCAAAACCAGCTAAACAAATATTACCACACAAGCGTCCTTCTTTTCC
>ENA-UPSY01000926-UPSY01000926.1-human-gut-metagenome-genome-assembly--contig:-NODE-926-length-33124-cov-17.987896_pt1 | contig 33124 bp, 34 predicted proteins | sample MGYA00250044_ERZ773365 | MGnify/ENA primary metagenome ERZ773365 (study PRJEB29103, sample SAMN06111932) | human gut metagenome | biome: human gut; feature: ankylosing spondylitis patient; material... | reverse complement strand
GGCCCCGACCGTACCTCCACCACCATGATCATGTACCTGAACAACCACCTGTTCAGCAAGAACTACGGCATGGCCGGTGCAGTATCTGTGGTGCTGTTCCTTGTGTGTGCAGTGCTGTGCGTCGTCGTGTACTTCTCGCTGACCAAGGAAGATGACGGCCTGACCAAGGCTCAGCGCAAGGAACTGAAGGCAGCCAAAAAGGCTGCTGCCAAAGGAGGGAAATAAGTATGGCACATACGCCTAAAAACCAGTCCGAAAAGGCGATCTTGACCGCCCGCCGTGCGTGGTGCTATCTGGTGCTGGTGCTGATCAGCTTTCTGTGCCTGTTCTTCTTCTATGTGCTGATCATCAACTCCACCCGCACCCACTTCGAGATCCAGAAGGGCTTCTCGCTGATGCCGGGCAAGTCCATCATCACAAACTTCCGCAACGTGCTTACGGATGCCAACATCCCCGTGATGAGCGGCATCCGCAACAGCCTGCTGGTGTCTGCCTGCTCGGCAGCGCTCAGCGTCTACTTCTCGGCACTGACGGCCTACGGCATCTACGCCTATAACTTCAAATTCAAAAAGGCTGCCTTTGCCCTGATTTTGCTCATCATGACCATGCCTACACAGGTGTCCGCACTGGGCTTTTTGCAGCTGATCTCCAAGATGGGGCTGAAAAACAGCTTCATCCCGCTGATCATCCCCAGCATTGCAGCACCCACCGTGTTCTTCTTCATGAAGCAGTATCTGGATGCCTCCCTTCCCATGGAGATCGTGGAAGCCGCCCGCATTGACGGCGCAGGCGAGTTTTATACCTTTAATAAGATCGTGCTGCCCATCATGAAGCCGGCTCTGGCTGTGCAGGCCATCTTCTCCTTCGTGGCCAGCTGGAACAACTACTTCATCCCGGCTCTGGTGTTGGACACTGCCGACAAAAAGACCCTGCCGATCCTGATCGCTCAGCTGCGCAGCGCGGACTTCCTGAAGTTCGATATGGGCAAGGTGTACATGATGGTGGCCATCGCCATTCTGCCGGTCATCGTCGTCTACCTGCTGCTGTCCAAGTTCATCGTCCGCGGCGTTGCTTTGGGTGGCGTGAAAGGCTAATGACCTCACAATAACACCTTCATTTCTCTGTTACAGCATAGCAAAGCCCCCGGGGGTCACACCCTCGGGGGCTTTGTGCGTGGTAAAAAAACTTAAATCAAGATCCCATCGCAATGGTCGATCTCGTGCTGGATGATCTGCGCCGTCCAGCCGGTAAAGGTCTTGATGCGCGGTTTGCCGTCCATGGTCTGATACTGCACCTTGATGCTCTGGTAGCGCTTTGTTTTTCGCACACCCTCCAGCGAAAGACAGCCCTCCTCGGCTTCGTACTGGCCGGATTTTTTCAGGATGACCGGGTTGAACAGCACCAGATACCCGTTCTCGGCCTCCACTGCAATGATGCGCTTGAGCACGCCGATCATGTTGGCAGCCATGCCTACACAGCCATCGGCGTGGGCGGTCAGGGTCTCCAGTAAGTCCCGCGCAACAGGGGCGTCCTCCGGGGTGGCAGGGGCGGACTTCTGCGCCAGAAACAGCGGGTCGTGCATGATAGGCTGGATCATAGTAATATCTCCTTTATTCTTCAGTGCAGCTTAAAAAGATGCCTGCCAGCAGCCCGATGACCGCCGGGAGCACCCAGCCAAAGCCCAACGCCGCCAGCGGCAGGGCGTTGGCAAGAGCAGAAAGCGGGCCAAGCGGCAGCGCGGCGGCAATGCTCTGCACGGCAGTGCAGCCGATGCACAGCGGATAGACCCGGCGGCGCTGTTCCAACCCGGGCACGAAGGAAAGCGTAATCAGCACAATGGCTACCGGGTACAGGGCGTTGAGCACCGGGACGGATAACCGTAGGATATCTGCCAGCCCCAGATTTGCGATCAGCATACTGGCAGCGGCAAAAAAGGCGGCAAGAGCAGGGTAGGGGATGCGGGGAAGCAGGGTGTGGAAATACTCTCCCACACAGGCAATCAGCCCCACACAGGTGTTGAAGCAGGCCAGCATAAAGATGGCGGCAAGAAGCACCAGTCCCGCTTTGCCGAACATCCGCTCGGCCAGCACGGTCAGTACCTCGGCACCGGTGGCAAGGCCGGGCGCGGCGGCACCGGTCAGTGCTCCGGCGTGCCCCAGCATGGCATAGACCGCCAGCAGCAGCCCGCCCGCCACAAGCCCTGCACGGATGGCACTGCGCTGCACGTCCTGCTCCCGGGCAACGCCTTGCGCCCGGATGTTCATGGCGATGACCGCACCAAAGTTCAGCGCCGCAAGGGCGTCCATGGTCTGGTAGCCGTACAATACGCCCTGTAACACGACTGCGGAACGATACGTCTCGGTGGGCGCAGCGTACTGCGCCGCCAACGGGTGCAGCAGACAGCCGCCGAACAGGATCAGAATCAGAACCAGCAGGCAGGGGCAGAGCAGCCTGCCCAGCCAGCGGGTGAGCCTGTCCGGGTGCAACGCTACCAGAAAGGCTGCCCCGAAGAACAGCACGGAGTACCCCAGTTGAAGCCCGGCACTGCTGCCCAGCAGCGGGGTGAGCATGGCAAAGGAGGTGCTTGCGGTGCGCGGAATAGCCAGACACGGCCCGATGGACAGGTAGATCAAAATCATGAACACCTGCGCGAACACCGGATGCACCCGCCCGGCCAGTTTATCCAGACCGTCTGCCCGCGCCACCGCGATAACTCCCGCGACTGGCAGACCTACGGCGCTGATAGCAAGCCCCAGAAAGGCGGGCCAGAGGTTTGCCCCTGCCTTTGCGCCTAAATCGGGCGGGAAGATCAGGTTGCCTGCCCCGAAAAACATGGAAAACAACGTAAAACCGACAAGCAACAGCTTGCGGCCCTTGAGCGCTTGCGTCAAAACTGTCCCCTCTTTCCTACGCCGGTGCCAAAGTTGCACCGCATATTGTTTCCAGTTTACACTGGATACAAATTCATGTCAAGCATACGATGATTGAATAAAAGTATATACAGCGTGAGCCGACCCGCCGCAGATGGTGCACAGGTCATTCCCCTTTGCGGGGCGGTATGGTATACTATACCTTATAATAGGCAGGGGAAGAGGGCAGTTTATGAAGCAGAACAAGCAATTTTTTCGCCGTCTGCTGGCGGTGGCGTTCTGGCTGGCGGCTTGGCAGGCCGCAGCTATGGCCATCGGGCAGGAGGTGTTTTTGGTATCGCCGGTGCAGGCGCTGCGCACCTTGGTACAGCTGTTGCCAAGGGCGGATTTCTGGCAGCGGGTGGGCTTCAGTTCCGGGCGCATTTTGCTGGGCTTTTTGCTGGGCGCAGTGGTCAGTGTAGCGCTGGCGATATGTGCCGCCCGGTGGAGCGCCGCCGATGCGCTGCTGGCTCCGGTGATGCAGCTGGTCAAAGCCACGCCGGTGGCAAGCTTTATCATTCTGGCACTGGTCTGGGTGCGGGGCAGCGCCCTTTCGGTGCTTATCAGCTTACTGATGGTGCTGCCGGTGCTGTACGGTGCGGTGCGCACCGGTATTGCCGGGGCAGACGTGCAGCTGCTGGAAATGGCGGCGGTGTTCCGTCTGCCCGCAGGCCGCCGCCTGCGGGCGGTCTGGCTGCCTGCGGTGCTGCCGGCCTTCCGGCAGGGGTGCAGCGTGGCGCTGGGCGTCTGCTGGAAAAGCGGCGTGGCGGCCGAGGTCATCGGCCTGCCCAACGGCAGCATCGGCGATGCGCTGTACCGTGCCAAAATCACCCTTTCCACCGGGGAACTGTTTGCGTGGACCTTTGTCATCATTCTGCTGAGCGCAGGCTTTGAAAAGCTGTTCCTGCTTGCATTGGATAAGGCCGTGGGTGCAGTGCTGAGAGAGGAGGGGGCAAAATGCTGAAGCTTCAACACCTGACAAAGCAGTTCGGCGCGGTACCGCTCTTTACTGACCTGTGCATGGAGGTGGACGCTCCCGTGGTGCTGTGGGCGCCCAGCGGCTGGGGCAAGACCACCCTACTGCGCATCCTGATGGGGCTGGAACGTCCCACCACCGGCAGCGTGGAGGGCGTAGGCCGGGTGGCGGCGGTCTTTCAGGAGGACCGCCTTTGCCCCCAGCTGAACGCGGTGCAGAACGTCACCTTGGTGCTTCCGGGGGCGGAAAGCCAGTACAAAGAGCAAATTACAAGCGATTTTCAACAGTTTGGAATGAATACTGCCGCCTTGCAGCTGCCTGCCCACAGGCTTTCCGGCGGGCAAAAGCGGCGGGTGGCGCTGCTGCGGGCGCTGTGGGCAACCAGCGATACCCTGCTGTTGGACGAGCCCTTTACCGGCATGGACCCGGACACCTTGCAGCGGGCGGCGGCGCTGCTGCGGCAACGCTGCGCGGGCAAGCCGGTGCTGCTGGCTACCCACGATGAAAGCGCTATCCGCGCTCTTGGCTGGCCGGTGGTGGAACTGGAAAAGCTGCTTTAAAATTACCTAAAAAGCAAGGACGTGCAGCCCGCGGGCTGCACGTCCTTGCTTATAGAATCTTCTTTAACTGAACAGGCTTTTAGTGTTGTGAGAGTATACGGATAGTACTAAACCAACACAGATATACAGCATAAGCACCGAGCTGCCACCGGCGGAGTAGAAGGGCAGGGTGACGCCGATGACCGGCAGCACCCGCAGATTCATGCCCACGTTTACGGCGATCTGTGCCATCAGGGCACCTCCGATACCGGCGCAGATGTAGCTGCCCAGCAGATCCTCGCTGCGGGCACCGGTGGCAAAGGTCTTGATCACCAGCGCCAGCAGAACGCCCAGCACTACGCAGCAGCCCACAAAGCCCGCCACGTTGCCGATCCAGCTGAGGATGAAGTCATTGTGGGCGTTGGGCACACTGTAATACCGGCCGGTGAATAGACCGTTGCCGAAGATGCCGCCGGAGCCCAGCGCGATCTCGCCGCGCTGCTGCTGGTAGATGATGTTCTTCCACACGGTCTCGCTGGGGGCCCAGCCGGTGGTGTTTTCCGGGTCCAGCACCGCCAGAATGCGGTACCACTGGTATCCTTTGCCGATCTTATCGCTGAAAAAGGCAAAGGCCACCGCCACGGCAGCGCCCGCCGCCGCAAAGGCTGCAAAGATATACTTCCAGCTCAGCCCCGCCGCAAACATCATGCAGCAGCCGATGATGCCGTAGATGATGGCGGTGCCGTCGTCGCCCTGCACATGGATGATAGCAATGGGCACCAGCAGGTGCAGCAGCAGCTTTGCCAGCTCTTTTGGCTCATTGATGCGGCTGCGCACGTTGTTCAGGTGCATGGCAAAGGTCAGGATAAAGCTGATCTTTGCCAGCTCTGTGGGCTGAAAGGTAAAGCCGCCCAGTTTATACCAGGAGTAGTTGTCGGTATCACCGGCGTTGTAGCCGATGGTCAGCGGGCCGATGGACACGTTGCGGATGACCAGCGTGGGCAGCACCAGACCCCACGTCAGCACAACGTGCACCGGCCACACCTTTACAAGGCTGCGGTAGTCCACGCAGGAGAGCAGCAGCGCAATCACGATGCCAATGGCGGCAGCGCCCGCCTGCACCAGTGCGCGGCGGTAGTCGCCAATGCCGATGATGGCACCGGTCACCTCATCGGTGGCAAAGCCGTTGCCCTGCTTGGCTGCCCAGGAGGACAGTGCCAGCACCGCCATCACGCTGCTGAAAATGCACAGCAGCAGATACATCTTATCGGTGCGCTTAAAATATTGTCGAATGCTATCCAAAGAAAGCACCGCCTTTCGTCAGAACAATCTGCCGGGGCGTGCCTGTGTACAGGCGATAAAAACCCAGCATACTGCTATTATACACAAACCTTTGCGCCAATGCAATGCGCCGGGTGTGACGGAATGGTAAAACATTGCCGGGATGCTTGACAAAGCTCCGGCAGCAGCCTACAATGAACCTGTGGGCGCAGCCTTGCGCACAACAGCCCCGGCGGTGTGCCGGGGGAGAGGAACGGAAAAGAAGAAATGGAACATACAGTTTATCGCCGTCTGCTCAGCGCGGTGTGTGCCATTGCGCTGGCCTTTACGGCAGTGTGCCCGGCAGTGGCCGCCGCGCCGGAGGAAACCACCGGCACCCCCCAGACCCTGACCGCTTCCGAGGTAAAGGAGATGCAGCAGACGGATGCCGCCGTCACCGCCCTGACCGACAGTGCCGCCTACGCCGGAATGTCGGAGGAAGAGCGTCAGGCCGCTGCGCTGGCACAGCTGGACGCGCTGGCGGCACAGGGGCTTATAAAAAAGGACAGCATCTATGTGGATGCGAAAAACGGCATGGTAAGCTTTACTTACAGCTGCGGCGCACTGGGCGGTATTCTGCTCACCGATACCGAGAGCGAGGCGGACGCCGCCCTGCCCGGGCCGGAGATGGAGGATGCGCCCGCCCTGCTCGCTGCCGAGAACGGCACGGTGGGCAATGCGGTCATCTACTATGCCTTTGATAATGGAGTCAACAGTAACCGCTACCCCTACTATTCTTATATGAAGGACTACTGGAACGGCTACGGGCTGGACACCCATCTGGACATGATGGTGACTGTCTCCGACCTGAAGCGGATGGCAGACTACGACCTTGCCATCCTCAGCGCCCACGGCGCGTACTATACCTATGAGTACGGCTGGCTGTGGAAAAAACAGGCCACTGCGCCCATCATCCTGCTGCTGGAAAAATCTGATTTCTGGAACGACCTGCGCTACGGCTTGGAGCTGCTTAGCCACCGGGTCATCAAGGTGAACGGCTGCTACGCCGTCACCGGGGACTTTTTCGGCAATGCCTACCGGGGCGGTAAGCTGAACGGCACCATCGTACTTTCGGAGACCTGCGAGTTCTACGGACGCAGCGGCCATGTGGACACCGCTCTTTCGGACGGGCTGCTCTCCGGCGGGGCAAAGGCCGTGGCAGGCTTTGTGAATAACGTATACAGTGTGTACTCCCGCAGTATGCTGTGGGCGACCGTGAACCGCATGATCGAGGGCGAGACGTTGCAGCAGGCCATTGATTACGGCCTTGAGGTCTATGGCGAAAACGACATCGTGTGGTATCTCAACCAGAACACCGGGCGGCATCCCCACTCGGCGGCGTCCTATCCCATCATTCAGGGCGATGCCGCTGCCCGGCTCACCGCGCCCGGCACGTTGACGAACGGCGCTGCGGAGCAGCAGACCCCTGCCGCCGCCTGACCATTGCACTTTTGTGTGTTTTATATTATACTTAGGGATGGCAGAGTGTCTGCCATCCCTTTTTTGAAACGATGAGGTAACCTTCATGTCAGAATATATCACCCATTCCCGCGCCGAAACGGTGGCGCTGGGCAAGCGGATGGCCGCTGTGCTGGCTCCCGGGGCGCTGATCGCCTTTACCGGTGGTCTTGGCGTGGGCAAGACCGCATTTACCGAGGGCCTTGCCGAGGGTCTGGGCTGCACCGACCCGGTGTCCAGCCCCACCTTTGCTATCGTGAACTACTACCGGGGCCCGCGCCCGCTGGCGCACTTTGACCTGTACCGCATTTCTACCGAGAATGATCTGTGCGCGGCAGGCTTCTACGATTATCTGGATCAGGGCGCTGTGGTGGCGGCAGAGTGGAGCGAAAACTTTGCCGACCTGCTGGCGCTGGAAAACCCCATCCGGGTGAACATCGAACGTCTGGACGATACCACCCGCAAGATCACCATTGAGGGGGTGACGGTATGAATATTCTGGCCGTGGATACGGCGGGCAAGACCGCCGGTGTGGCTCTGCTGCAGGATGATCGCCTGCTGTACGAGGTATATCTGGACGGCGGCATGACCCACAGCGAAACGCTGATGCCCATGATCGACACCTGCTTAAAGATGTGCGGGCTGACCTGCGCGGACATCGACCTGTACGCCGTCAACGCAGGCCCGGGCAGCTTTACCGGCCTGCGCATCGGGCTGGCCGCCGTCAAGGGGTTGGCCTTCCCGCGCGAGACGCTGTGCGCCCCGGTGTCCACCTTGGAAGCGCTGGCTGCTGCCCACACCGGCGAGGGCACGGTGCTCTGTGCACTGGACGCCCGCCGCGCACAGGTATACAGTGCAGCTTTTGACCTTGCCACCCACACCCGCCTGCTGGACGATGACGCCCGGGCGGTGACAGATCTGGCTGATTTTGTAGAAAATTGCAAAAAGCCTCTGTTTTTTGTTGGTGATGGTGCGGGTCTGTGCTATAATAAATACAGCGATGTGCCGGGCGTGCTGCAAACGCCCCCGGCGCTGCGGGGCGGCCGTGCCGCTGCCGTAGCACTTGTGGCAAAGCAGATGGCCGCAGCCGGGCAGGCTGTGCTGCCGGAGGCGCTGCTGCCGGACTACCACCGTCTCAGTCAGGCGGAGCGGGAGCGGGCGGAGCGTCTAGCTGCCGAAGCCGCAGCAAACAAACAATAAAAGAGGAACTGTGACCACTCACAGGGAAAGGACGTTTTTCCATGGCAAAACCCATCGCACTTGCCGCCGACCACGGCGGATTTGAACTGAAAGAGGCTGTCAAGGCACATCTGGAGGAGCTTGGTCTGGAGTATATCGACTTTGGCACCCACAGCACCGACAGCGTGGACTACCCCGATATGGCTGTGCCCGCCTGTGACGCAGTGGTGAGCGGCCAGTGCGAGAAAGCACTGCTGTTCTGCGGCACCGGTGTGGGCATCAGCATGGCAGCCAACAAGATCAAGGGCATCCGCGCCTGCTGCTGCTCCGACAGCTTCAGCTGCGAGTATACCCGCCGCCACAACGACGCCAACGCCCTGTGCATGGGCGGCCGTGTAGTGGGTGCAGGCCTTGCCTGCCAGCTGGTGGACATCTTCCTGAACACCGAGTTTGAGGGCGGCCGCCATCAGCGCCGCATCGACAAGCTGACCGCACTGGAAAACCGCTGATTGAAATTTTTGTAATTTCACAGAGAAGCTTGCTGTGCAAGCTTCTCTGTGAAAAAAAGCTATTTGTGCGCCCATCGGGCGGGCAAGACCACAGATCAGTACCCGATAGAATGTTCTATATAAATTAAGGAGCGTGTTTTTATGACCCCGATGATCGTTGAACATCCGCTGCTGCAGCACAAGATCAGCCTGCTGCGCAACAAACAGACCGGCACCAAGGAGTTCCGTGACCTCGTTGGCGAGATCGCAACGCTGCTGTGCTACGAGGCTACCCGCGATCTGCCGCTGGAAGAGGTGGAGATCGAGACCCCCATCACCATGGCAAAGACCAAGGTGCTGGCAGGCCGCAAGCTGGCTCTGGTGCCCATCCTGCGCGCCGGCATGGGTATGCTGGACGGTATGCTGACCCTGCTGCCCGCTGCCAAGGTGGGCTTCATCGGCCTGTACCGCGACGAAAAGACCCTGCAGCCCGTGGAGTACTTCTGCAAGCTGCCGCAGGATATCGCCGAGCGTGACGTTCTGGTGCTGGATCCCATGCTGGCTACCGGCGGCAGCGCCATCGACGCCATCACCCAGATCAAGAAGCACGGCGCAAAGCGCATCAAGTTCATCGGTCTGCTGGGCGCACCGGAGGGCATCAAGGCTCTGCACGAGGCACACCCCGATGTGGACATCTATCTGGGCGCACAGGACGACCGCCTGAACGAGAATGGCTACATCGTGCCCGGTCTGGGCGATGCAGGCGACCGTATCTACGGCACCAAGTAAAAACAACATAAAGCTTTTCGCCGCCGCCTCCCGCCCGGAGACGGCGGCTTTTTGCGTCTGCCGTTTCCCTCCACGACCCCTTCCCGTGAAAAGAGGAACTCGGAGCGCCCGCAGGCGCTCCGAGTTCCTGAATAAAACGATAATTCCTTGATTTATGGCCAGAGCAAAGCGGAGGCCATTAAAATCGTCCGGCGTTATACTTCGCTGTTGCGCAGAAAACGCACCAGCAGGGGCAGCTCGTACAGCAGCATCAGCAGCCAGCCCACGGCGTAGCTGAAGGGCAGGGCTTCAATATCCATCTTCATCACCAGCACAAACAGCGCAGCGGCGGCAACGCGGCCGCCCATGTTCAGCATACTGCTGTTCAGGGTGACCTTCAAATCGCCCATGCCGCGGAAAAAGCCTTGTATTCCGTTGGTGGCGGCGGGCAGCATATAGAACAGGGCGCTGGTGCGCAAGAACCGCACGCCCAAGTCCACCACAGCCGGGTCGGTGGCAAACAGCCGGATGATGGGCTGGGCAAACAGCAGGCAGACGGCGGTAAGCAGGATGCCGTAGGCAAACTCGATGCGCATACCGCAGTGGTAGCCCTGCCGTACCCGGTCGGCCTTGCCCGCGCCGCGGTTCTGCGCCATCAGGGTGGTCATGGCGTGGCCGATGTTCTGCTGCGGGGTATAGGCGAAGTCGTCGATGCGAGAGGCGGCGGTAAAAGCTGCCATAGCGTTGACGCCCATAGTGTTCACGATGGCCTGCACCGCAATTTTGCCCAGCTGCACCGTGGCCTGCTGCATGGCGCTGGCCCAGCCGTAGCTTACGGTCTTGCGCAGCAGCTTGCCGTCATACACCAGCCACCGTCTGCCCAGCTGCAGGACCGGCACTTTGTAACGGATGTACACCACGCACAGCAGACAGCAGGCGGCTTCGCTGAGCACGGTGGAAAAGGCACAGCCCTCGCTGCCCAAGCCCAGTGCTTCCACAAAAAACAGGTCGCCGCCAATGTTCAGCACGGCGCTGATCATCAAAAAATACAGCGCGCTCTTGCTGTCGCCCAGCGCACGCATGGTGGCAGCAAGAAAATTATAGAAGAAGGTGAAGATCAGCCCCGCAAACACGATACGCAGGTAGTTCACCGCAATGGGCAGAATGGCGGTGGGCACTTGCAGCAGCCGCAGCAGCGGGTCTGCCAGCAGCACGCACAAGGCAGAAAAGGTCAAAGAGAACACCGTGCCCGCAATGGCGGTGGTGGAGACCTGACGCTCCACCAGCTTGGTATCTCCCGCGCCAAAGGCGGTGCTGACCAGAATGCCCGCGCCCAGACACATTCCGTTGATGAACAGGATGGCAAGGGTCATCAGGGGGTTGGAGGTGCCCACGGCAGCCAGTGCGTCCTCGCCCACAAACTTGCCCACGATGATGCTGTCGGCGGCGTTGTAGGTAAGCTGGAACAGGTTGCCCAGCACCAGCGGAATGGTAAATTTGATCAGCAGCGGCGTAATAGCACCGCTGGTCATGTCCTTGGTCATGAAAGACGTCCTTCTTTCCTATTTATGGAAGCAGCCGCTTACACGATGCTGGCGCGTCCGCTGAAAATGGCCAGCGCCGCGCGGCTGTTGCAGTTGGCCAGCAGCTGGGCGGCGGCGTGCAGGGCAGCACCGGCGCTGACCGAAGCGGGGATGGCATCGGTGCGCAGCACCTGCTGGGCAGCCCGCTGGGCGTCCCGGCTGGCCACGGCGGAAACGTTATCCACCACATAGCTGTTGTAGTTTTCCGGTATGATGCCGTAGCCGATATCCGGGATGCCGTGGGGGCCGGTAAGCCCGCCGCCCAGCACCTGATTTTCATACGGCTCCACCGCCACGATGCGCACATCGTTCGTCCATGCCTTGATGGTCTCGCCTACGCCGGTCACCGTGCCGGCGCTGCCCACCCCGATGGTAATGGCGTCCACAAGACTCTTGTTCTGCCGGGCAATGCTTTGCACGATGGCGGGGCCGGTGACCCGGCGGTGATACTCCGGGTTGTCGTCGTTGGCCAGCCAGTTCATATAGTACCAGCCGTTCGCGGCGGCGGTCTGCGCCGCCAGTGCACGCGCCCCGGCCAGACCGCTGCGGGCAGGGCTGTGCCGGATCTGTGCACCCAGCCGCAGCAGGTACTCCTGCCGCAGGGCAGGGGCATCCTCCGGCATCACCAGCACGATGGGGTGCCCGGCGGTCAGGCTGGCCAGCGTAAGGGCGGTGGCAAAGGGGCCGGAGGCTGCCTCAATGATGGGCTGCCCCGGGGCAAGCTGCTTTTTTTCAATGGCAAGGGCCAGCATCCCCTCGGCAAGGCCGTCCCGGGCGGTGCCGGTGGGGCCGTTAAAATCCAGATACGCGTACAGATGTCCCTTCAACCCGCAGGCGGCGGCATAGCCCCGCAGCTCCACAATGGGGCAGGCAGTGGTAAGGGTCTGGTAAAAATTAGAGTAGATCGGCACAAGGCACTCCTTTCTCTTGGGATACAACACTATTATCCTAACGCAAAGCCCCCGGCTGCGTCAAGATGCCTTTTGGCAAAAACAGCGAATTTTGGGCAGATATTTCAGAAAAAACTCCAAAATCCCCTTGACAAGGGGCAGGGGTTCTGGTATACTCCATCCGTAAAGCAAAAAAACTTTACAACACAGCGAGCACAGACAGCAGAGCACCGGGGGTCAACAGCAATGGCAAAAGATCTGGAAATGGGGTATCTGCTGGATTTTTATGGCGAGGTGCTTACCCAGAAGCAGCGCGAGATGCTGCGCCAGTATTATAACGATGACCTTTCGCTGAGCGAGATCGGCGAGAACTTCGGCATCACCCGGCAGGGCGCACGGGACGCCATCAAGCATGGCGAGACCACCCTGAAGGAACTGGAAGAAAAGGTAGGCTTTGCAGCCCGCTACCGGCGGGTGCAGCAAAAGCTGGAACAGCTGGAACAGCTGGTCATCGACACCCGGTTCGAGTGCACCGGCCCCCGCGCTAATATCACCACCACGGAATATGTGGAAACGCTGACAAAAATGCTGGAGATCATCCGCTCGATGGATGAAGCAAACGAAAGCTGATCGAATTTTGAAAGGAGCACCGCACAATGGCATTTGAATCCCTGACCGACCGCCTTGCCGGTGTATTCAAAAAGCTGCGCGGTCACGGCAAGCTGACCGAGGCAGATATCAAAGCCGCCATGCGCGAGGTGCGGATGGCTTTGCTGGAAGCCGATGTCAACTACAAGGTTGCCAAGGACTTCTGCGCAAAGGTGTCCGAGCGTGCCATGGGGCAGGAGGTCATGGAGAGCCTGACCCCCGCCCAGCAGGTGGTCAAGATCGTCAATGAGGAGCTGGTAGCCCTCATGGGCGGCAGCGAAGCCGCCCGCCTGAACATCAAGAACAAGGGTCAGACGGTCATCATGCTCTGCGGTCTGCAGGGCAATGGTAAAACCACCCATGCGGCAAAGCTTGCCAAGTTCTATATCAAGCAGGGCCGCCGCCCCATGCTGGTAGCCTGCGATATCTACCGCCCTGCGGCTATTGACCAGCTGCAGGTGGTGGGCAAGCAGGCCGGTGCACCGGTGTTCACCCTGCCCGGCGCAAAGCCGCCGGAGATCGCCCGTAAGGCACTGGCACACGCCAGGGACTACGGCAACGATATCGTCATTTTGGATACGGCAGGCCGCTTGCAGATCGATGAAGTGCTGATGCAGGAGCTGGTGGACATCAAGGCTGCCGTTCCCGTGGACGAGACCCTGCTGGTGGTGGACGCCATGGCCGGTCAGGATGCCGTCAATGTGGCAAAGACCTTCAACGAGACGGTGGGCGTGGATGGCATCATCCTCACCAAGACCGACGGCGATACCCGCGGCGGTGCAGCGCTTTCCGTGCTGGCCGTTACCGGCAAGCCCATCAAGTTTCAGGGCACCGGCGAAAAGCTGGATGATCTGGATGTGTTCCACCCGGACCGCATGGCAAGCCGCATCCTTGGCATGGGCGATGTGCTCAGCCTGATCGAGCGCGCACAGGATGCCGCCGATGAAAAGGCTGCTGAAGAGACCGCCAAGCGGTTGATGGAAAACAAGTTCGATATGAACGATATGCTGGAGCAGTTCGCCCAGATCCGCAAGATGGGCGGCGCAGGCGCGATGCTCAGCATGCTGCCCGGCGCATCCGGTATCGACGCCAGCCAGATCGACGAAAAAGCCTTTGACCGCATCGAGGCCATGATCTATTCCATGACCAAAGAGGAGCGGGAAAAGCCTTCCATCATCAACCCCAAGCGCAAGCGCCGCATTGCCGCAGGCAGCGGTACCCGCGTGGAGGACGTGAACAAGCTGCTCAAGCAGTACGAGATGATGCAGAAGATGATGAAACAGTTCAAGAAGAGCCCTAAGGGCTTTGCCCGCCGTCTGGGCGGCATGATGGGCAACCCCAACGCCTTCCGCGGACTGAAATAACAACGGTATACAACCCCGGCGGGGTTTGTAACATATATCAAAAACAACAATTTTTGGAGGATATCTATTATGGCAGTTAAGATTCGTCTGCGCCGCGTTGGCGCCAAGAAGGCCCCCTTCTACCGTGTTGTCGTTGCTGACAGCCGCTTCCCCCGCGATGGCCGCTTCATCGAGGAGATCGGCACTTACGATCCCAACAAGGAGCCCTCTGAGGTGAAGATCGATGCCGAGAAGGCAAAGCAGTGGATCGCTAACGGCGCTCAGCCCACTGATACCGTTCGTGTCCTGCTGAAGAAGTCCAACGTTCTGTAAGTAGGGAGGGCTGACTCATGCAGGAGCTGTTGCTGGCAGTTGCCCGCGGTCTCGTGGAGGACAAGGACGCCGTCAAGGTCACGGTGGACGAGCCCCGCGAGGACGGCACCATCGTCTACCACCTGAGCGTGGCAGAGGGAGATATGGGCCGTGTCATCGGCAAGCAGGGCCGGATCGCAAAAGCCATTCGTGTGGTGATGCGCGCGGCTGCTGTGCGGGTCGATGAAAAGGTCCTTGTTGAGATCGACTGAGCACCCTACTGGCCCTTTGCCCTTGCGGCAAGGGGCCTTTTTGTTTAGACTTAAGAGGAAGCACCCTCATCCGGCGCGGACGCGCCACCTTCCCCCGACTGGGGGAAGGCTTTCCCGGCTGGTGCACTCTCATAAGGCTTCCCCCCGGCCGGGGGAAGCTGTCGAACGCAGTGAGACTGATGAGGGCGTATTGGCACAAGTTTGATAACACAGGAGCGAATTTATGCAGCAATATCTGGAAGCCGGAAAAGTTGTTACCACCCACGGTGTGCGCGGGGAAATGAAGCTGGAGCTTTGGTGCGACGGGGTGGATTTTTTGAAAAAAGTAGGTCGCCTGTACCCTTCGGCGCAGGGCGGCAAGGCGTATAAGATCCTTTCCATCCGTCCGCAGGGGCAGATGGCGCTGCTCCAGCTGGAGGGGGTCAGCGATATGGATGCCGCCCGGGCGCTGCGCGGGCAGGTGTTCTACTTTGATCGCAATGATGCCACCCTGCCCGCAGGCCGGTGGTATGTGGCGGACCTTATCGGGTGCGAAGTGCGGGACGCTGACACCGGCAAGGTGTACGGCGTGGTGACCAGCGTGGACCACCCGGGTGCGCAGGATATCTACACCGTCAAGGCACCCGGTGGCAAGGAGTATATGTTCCCCGGGGTGGACGCCTTCCTGAAAGAGCGCAACCCGCCGGAGGGGTATATCCTTGTCACCCCCATCCCCGGCCTGCTGGATGACGATTTTGACAGCGAGCGGGAGGAGGAGTAAGCCATGGGAATGCGTGTGGATATCGTGACCTTGTTCCCGGAGATGTGCCAGCAGGTGCTGGATGCCAGCATCATCGGCCGGGCGGCAAAGCGGGGCTATATTGAGACCCACTGCCACCAGATCCGGGATTACACCCTGAACAAGCAGAAGCAGACCGACGACTACCCCTACGGCGGCGGCTGCGGCATGGTGCTGTACGCCCAGCCCATCGCGGACTGTCTGCGGGCAGTGCAGTGCGAGGTGGCCGAACAGGGACGCCCCGCCCCGCACATCGTGTTCCTGACGGCGGGCGGGCAGCGCTACACCGAGGAGCACGCAAAGCGCTTGGCACAGTACGACAACCTGACACTGGTCTGCGGCCACTACGAGGGCATTGACGAGCGCGTCATCGAAGCTTTTGCGGACGAGGAAATCTCCATCGGTGATTATATCCTGACCGGCGGCGAGCTTGCCAGCCTTGTGGTGGCAGACAGCGTGCTGCGCCTGAAGCCCGGCGTATTGGCCGAGCAGAAGGGCTACGAGGAGGAAAGCTACTGGGACGGCCTGCTGGAATACCCCCAGTACACCCGCCCCGAGGTGTGGGAAGGCCGTGCTGTGCCCGAGGTGCTGCTGGGCGGCGACCATGCAAAAATTGACGCGTGGCGCGGCGAGCAGAGCCGTACCCGCACCCGTCTGCGCCGCCCGGAACTGTACGAGCAGTGGTGTACGAGCCACCCCATTGCCGAAGTGCCCAAGTGGAAGCGGGGCGAGAATGTCCGGCTGGTAAAGACCGCCGAGCAGTTTGCCGCCGCCGCAAAGCTGTTTGCCGAGGGACGGCAGGCTGTCTGCGCCGACAACTGGACGCCGGAATACTGCCGCACTCTGACCGAGCCGCAGTTTTTGCTGCAATTGCAGCAGGAAAAGGCGGCGGGCTGGGTATGCTACCTGCACACCACCAAAGATGTGCCGGACGGCATGGTGTGTGTCAGCCACAAGGCGGGGCATATCGAGCACCTGTTTGTCACGGAAAAAGCCCGGGGCAACGGCATTGGCGCAAAGCTGCTGGATTTTGCCCGCAAAAAGCTGCCGGAGCACGCACACCCGGTGCTGAGTGTGCTGAACACCAACACCCGCGCCATTGCGCTGTATACCCGCATGGGCTGGCAGCTGGACGGCAGCACCAGTCTGGAATTTGACCCGAAGCAATACCCCACCGTGACGCGTAAATGCGCACTGGTGCAGATGCGCTACGCAGGCCCTGTGCAGGAGTAAGCCGACACCGGAAATATCGGTGAAAATACACAAAATTCAGAGGAAAACTCCCCGGCGGTCTAAAAGTTGTTGAAAACTTTTGTATTACCCCTCTAACCTTCGGGGTATAATTTTATTGTCTTTGTACAAAACCTGAAAAATGCTCCCTGTTTCATTGGGAAAAGCGCCAAAAATGCAAAAGGGGACTGTACAACCGTTTCGACTTGCGCTAAAATGAGTGTAACACAACAGGCACACTATGCTTTTGTACACCAAAACGATATTAGATAGGAGCGCTTTACTATGTACGTAAAAGAAGTTACCGTTGAAAATCAGGTTGGTCTGCACGCTCGTCCGGCTACCTTCTTTATCCAGAAGGCAAACGAGTTCAAGTCTTCCATCTGGGTCGAAAAGGAAGAACGCCGCGTGAACGCAAAGAGCCTGCTGGGCGTTCTGTCTCTGGGTATCGTTGGCGGCACCACCATCCGCATCATCGCTGACGGCGCTGATGAGCAGGCTGCCGTGGACGGCCTGATCAAGCTGGTGGAGTCCGGCTTTGCAGAGTAAGTCTGTATCACAAGCAACAGAAAGCGGCGGGGGTTCCCTGCCGCTTTTTTAGTACGCTTTTTACCGGGAGCAAAGGGCTTTCCATTGCAGGACGCCCCATCCCACAAATACGGAGGAAGGTGCTGCATGACTAAGGCCGAACTCTATCAAAAAGCCTGTATGCTGCCGCTGCTGCCCGGGGTGTATATCATCCGGAACAAAAGCGACACCATCATCTATATCGGCAAGGCCAAGCGCCTGCGCATCCGGGTAAGCCAGTATTTCCGCGAGGGCGTGCCCCACGATAACAAGGTCAGCCAGATGATCGCCCACGCCTACGCCTTTGACGTCATCGTCTGTCAGAGCGAGTTTGAGGCGCTGGTGCTGGAGGCCAGTCAGATCAAGGCGCACACGCCCAAGTACAACATCCTGCTCAAGGATGACAAGGGTTATAGCTATATCCGCGTCACCCGGGAGGACTGGCCGCGCCTTTCCTTCACCCTGCAAAAGGAGGAGGACGGGGCAGAGTATATCGGCCCTTACACCTCCAGCTTTGCAGCGCGGCAGATGGCAGAAACGGCCATGGATGCCTTTTTGCTGCCGCGCTGCTCCAAGCGCTTCCCGCAGGAGATCGGCAAAGGCCGCCCCTGCCTGAACGCTCATATCGGCAAGTGTATGGCGGTGTGCAGCGGCAAGATCAGCTGCGAGACCTACAATCAGGCGGTCAAAAACGCGGTGCACCTCATCCGCTACGGCAAAAAGGATATCCTGAAAACCCTCAACGAACGGATGCAGGAAGCCTCCGACCGGCTGGAATTTGAGACCGCCGCTCTTCTGCGGGATCAGATCAATGCCATCACCAAGCTTACGGCAGGGCAGAAGGTGGTGGTAGATCCGGACGTGGAGATGGACGTGGTGGCGCTGGCCGGTACGCCGGACAGCGTGTGCGCGGCGGTGCTGCGCTTCCGGGAGGGACGGCTGACCGACAAACGGGAGTTTCTGTTCCACGATACCTCGGATATCGATGCGGTGCGGGAGGAATTTCTGCCCCGGTACTATCTGGATGATGAACAAATTCCAAAAATCATCGCGGTGGATGCGCTGCCGCCGGACATGGAAGCTTTGCAGCAGGCGCTGAACCAGAAACGGGGCAGCGAGGTACAGCTGTATGTGCCCCAGCGGGGCGATAAAGCGCATCTGGTGGAGATGGCGCACACCAACGCGGTGGAGCGTCTGGCGCGGGAGAGCGGACGCTACGCCCGGGAGGAAAAGCTGCTGGACGAGCTGGCGCAGGTGCTGGGGCTTTCAAAGCCGCCCCGCGCCATCGAGAGCTACGATATCTCCAACTGGGGCGATGGCAGCAGCGTCTGCGGCATGGTCACCTTCAAGGACGGCAAGCCCTTCAAGGCGGGCTACCGCAAGTTCAAAATGAAGACCGTGGCGGGCACGGACGACTACGCTTCTCTGGCAGAGACTGTTTCCCGCCGGGCGGCAGAGTACGAAAAATACGTTGCACAGGCAGAAAACGGCCAGCCAAGCGGCAACTGGTTCGGGCAGAAGCCGGATCTTTTGCTGATGGACGGCGGCAGGGGACAGGTGAGCGCCGCAAAGGAAGCGCTTGCCGGTACGGCGCTGGCAGATGTGCCGCTGTACGGCATGGTAAAGGATGACCACCACCGCACCCGCGCCATCGTGGACAGCGACGGGCGGGAAATTGCCATCAATATGAACCGGGGCACCTTTACCTTTATCACTGCCATTCAGGACGAGACCCACCGCTTTGCCAACGCCTACCGCAAGCAGCAGATGAAGCAGAAAAGCTACTCCTCCACCCTGACCGAGGTGCCGGGCGTAGGCCCTAAAACGGCCAAAGCCCTGCTGGCGCAGTTCAAGAGCGTGGGCGCGGTGAAGGACGCCACCCCCGACCAGCTGGAAAACACCCCCGGTGTGGGCAAACAGCTGGCGCAGACCATCTACGATTATTTTCATCAGGTATAAACACAAAACCGCCCCTCTTCTCTGGCGCTAAGCCATGGAAGAGGGGCGGTTTCTGTTATGCGGGGCGTTGTTCGTCAACGTTTAGATAAATCAGCCCTCTGGCGTAAAGATTCAGGATGCCGTTGGAACCGGAAGAGGTATAGCGTTTATCATATTCCTTATTGCCGATGCGTACAACGTTATCCGTGCGGGCATCGGTCGTGTAGTCGGCGGGGTCGCCATCCAGATGCAGACGGATGCAGCGGGTCGCGGCGATATTGGCGTATTCTGCAACGGAAAGGTGATCGATCGTGCATCCCCCAGCAGGAAGCTCGACCAGCAGGTCGCGGGTCACGGTCAGGTCTTCGGCACGCAGACCGCCATTGTTCAGCGCAACAGTCAGCGTTTTCAGCTGCATGGGCGCAAGGCGGACATCGCCGGTCTCCAAGCTGATGATCAGCCGGGTGAGGGCGTCTGCCGGGATGGTGACGGTGAGCATGGCTTCGGGGGCATTCTCAGCTACCTGCCAGTTTTCCGGCATTTCAAAGGTCAGGCTAGTGCGGCCATCCCCGCCGGTGGTGCGCAGAACGGGTGAATGCGGGAAGTTGTCGAACTGGAAGGTGGCGTATTTGTCCGAGGTAAGGGACGGGTCGGTGACAAAGGTCACAGAGCCGTAGTTCAGGCTGAGTTTCAGTTCCTGATCCAGCTTTTCCAGCGGGATCTGCAGGGTGCTTTCCCCAAGGTCATCAGCAGGAATGGTGAGGGGGACGGTATCGGCTAGGACAGCGAGGTAGCTGCTGCTGGCCTCCTCCGGGACAGAACTGCTGTCTGCTGCCGAGGACGCAGGCTCGACCGGCTGCACCGGGGTGGCCTTGGAGTGCTGGAAGAAAAAGCAGGCCAGCACCAGCACCGCCAGCCCGCCGCCCAGCACCATGCGCCAGCGGGAACGCGGGGCAGGGGATGCCGGGGCGGCAGAGCTGTCTGCCGGGGTCTGCTCGTCCAGAATTTTGCGGGCGACCTCCTCCGGGCTGCCCAGCTCCGCAATGGCGCGGGCTTCGTTCTCCGGCCCGGCGGCATCCAGATAATCTTCGTAATAACTCAAAGCGTCCTTGCGCTCGGCCTCTGGCAGGGGAGCCAGAAGCTGCTCCAGCGCAGCAAGAAATGCAGTACGGGTCATAGATCATTCCACCTCTCTGAAAAATGTGTCAATGGAAGAACGGTAGCGGCTCCACTCCTGCGCATAGGCGGCAAGCTGCGCCCGCCCAGCGGAGGTGATCTGATAATAGCGGCGGTTGCGGCCATTAAAGGGCGCATCGTAGACCGTGAGCAGCTGGTCTTTCTGCAGCCGGCGCAGCACCGGATACAGGGTGGATTCGCTTAGTTCCAGCGTGTGGGTGACCTGTTGGGTGATCTTGTAGCCGTAGGTACCTTCCGACTCCTGCGCCACCACGGACAGCACAATGGCGTCCAGCAGCGCGGCACTGATGGGAAAACTCATGCAGGAACAGCCTCCTTTCGATATGGTGTGTTTCTATAATATTATATATCATATAATATTGCACAAGTCAATAGAAAGACATAAAAAACACCGCTGCGGGTTTTCCACAGCGGTGCAAGGTTACATATAAAATTAGTTTTCAGAGGAAATATCCTGTCCGAAGTACTTTTCGCTCAGGGTCTTTAAGGTGCCGTCGGCGCGCAGCTCCTCAATGGCGGTGTTCAGCGCGTCCAGATAGGCGGTGTCCTCGCTCTTGAGCACCGGGATGGCCACATGGGAGGCCTCGGCGGTCTGTGCCACCAGCTTGAAGTCTGCGTCCGGGTGGACATTCAGGTAGTCGTAGAAGGAAACGTCCGCGTTCAAGGTGGCATCAATGCGGCCTGCGGTCAGCAGCTGGATGGTTTCTTCCAGCGTGTCGATGCCCTGCACAGTAGCGCCGTAGCTCTCGGCAAGCTCCATGTAGGTGGAAGCCAGACTGTTGGCGGTGGTCTTGCCCTTCAGGTCCTCAAAGCTGGTAATGTCAGTATTGTCCTTGCGTACAGCCAGCGCAGTGTGGATGTAGCCGTAGGGGGTGGTGAAAGCATAGGTCTTGGCGCGCTCCTCAGTCACTTCCACGCCGTTGCACACCATGTCGTAGCGGCCTGCGTCCAGACCGGCAAACAGGCTGTCCCAGTCGCTTTCCACATACTCCGGCTCCACGCCCAGTTTCTCGGCAATGGCGCGGGACACCTCCACGTCGTAGCCCACCAGCGTGTCGGAGGAATCGTGGTAGCTCCACGGCTGCCATGCGCCCTCCAGCGCTACCACCAGCTTGCCGCTCTTCTGGATGCTGTCCAGCTTGTTCAGCGTTGCGGAACTGGCAGTGCTGGCGGCGGTGTTCTTGGAGGAGCAGCCAGTCATGGACAGCACCCCGGCTGCGGCCATAACGCCCATCAGAGAAATAAAGGTTCTGCGTTTCATAAGTAAAAATCCTTTCTGTCGTGAAAAAAATGCAAAAAGAGAAGTGGTTTTATTCCGTGTGGGCGATTCTGCGCAGGAAGGCCCGGGTGCGCTCCTCCTTGGGGGATGCAAAGAACTGCTGAGAGGGTGCCTGCTCTACCACCACGCCGTTTTCCATAAACACGGTCTTGGAGGAAACATTGCGGGCAAAGCCCATCTCATGGGTGACCACCAGCATGGTCATGCCCTCTTCGGCCAGCTGCCGCATCACGCTGAGCACCTCGCCGGTCAGCTCCGGGTCAAGGGCGCTGGTAGGCTCGTCAAAGTAGATGATCTCCGGGTCGGCGGCAAGGGCGCGGGCGATGGCCACCCGCTGCTGCTGCCCGCCGGAAAGCTGGCGGGGGTAGTAGTCGGCACGGTCGGCAAGGCCTACCTTGGCAAGCATCTTCATGCCGATGGCATCTGCCTGCTCTTTGGGCATTCTGCGCGCTACAATAAGCCCCTCGGTCACGTTCTGCAGGGCGGTCTTGTTGCGGAACAGGTTGTAGTTCTGGAACACAAAGGCCGTCTTTTTGCGCAGCCGGGCAATGTCGGCGCGGCTGGCATGGGCAAGGTCGAAGCTTTCGCCGTCAAACACCAGCTGCCCGGCATCGGCAGTTTCCAAAAAGTTCAAACAGCGCAGCAGGGTGGTCTTGCCGGAGCCGGACGGCCCCAGAATGGCCATCACATCGCCCTTTTCCACGGTCAGGTCTACCCCGCGCAGCACGGGCAGCTCACTGATGACCTTCCGTGCACCGGGACGGTGGAAAAGGCCGGGCTTTGTGTAGGTGCGGAAGGTTTTTTGCACATTGCGGATCTCAAGCATAGACATAGGTGCGCACCTCCCTTTTTACTGGAAGCCGCGGGCGTTGAGCTGACGTTCCAGCAGCGCCTGCAGCTTGGTGATGACGGTACAGAACAGCAGATACACCACAGCCACCTCGCAGTAGATGGGCAGGAAGATGTAGGTGCGGGCGGCTACCCGCTGCCCGGCCATGAACAGCTCTGCCACTGTGATGTTGGAGGCCAGCGAGGTGTCCTTGATCATGCCGATGAGGGAATTGGACAGCGCAGGCACAGCAGTGCGCAGCGCCTGCGGCAGCACGATGCGGCGCATGATCTGCCACCAGCTCATGCCCACGCAGTACCCGGCCTCCAGCTGCCCCTGCGGCACGCTTTCCAACGCACCGCGCATAGTCTCAGCGCAGTAGGCACCCTCGTTGAAGGCAAAGGCGATGACCGCCGCCGGAAAGGCGTCCAGCATGATGCCCAGGCTGGGCAGACCGTAAAAGATGATGAACAGCTGTACCAGCAGCGGTGTGCCGCGGATGACCCAGATATAGAACCGGGCGATCTGCCGCAGCACCGGCACATTGGCGTACTGCACCAGCGCCACCGCCACCGCGATGATCATGGCAAAAAAGAAGGAGAGAAGGGTCAGCGGAATGGTCATGGTCAGGCCTGCCGTCAGGATGCGGGGCAGCGCCTCCACCAGCACGCTGACCGTGCGGTTGGATAAAAGTGCTTCAAACATCGGTTTTTCCTCAAAGCTAAAAAATACACAAGGCGGCAAAGCTTTTGCCGGCTAAAGCAGTATACACCTTAAAGTAGGGTCGAAGTCAAGAGACTGAATCACCAATCCCTACAAAACCTACCAGAATACTATAATAGCATGAAATGCCCCGCAGCGCAAACAGTTTGCACAAAACGTGTGATGTGACCGAAAAATTGCATAAACTTGTTAAATATTTGTGCAATGCGGCAGATGCTTGACGCTGTGGGTGCTTTCGTGTACAATGGTCATAGTAGTGCGCAGGCGCGGGGCAACGGCTCGGCACGGCGCAAATCCACCGGCAGGGGCTTGCCCTTGGCCCGGTGCAGACACGGAGGATACGAACGTGAAAAAGTTTAGTATTGGTGTTCTGGGTGCAGGCACCTGGGGCATGGCTCTGGCACGGATGCTGACCGTCAGCGGCAACGATGTGCAGGTGTGGTCGGCTATTGAAGCCGAGGTGGATAACCTTTCCACCACCCGGGTGCACCCCAATCTGCCGGGGATGGTCATCCCGCAGGAGCTGCGTTTTACCAAAAGCATAGAGGAAGTGTGTACCGGCAAGGACGTGCTGCTGTTTGCAGTGCCGTCGGTGTTCGTGCGTGCCACGGCGGCCAAGGCGCGGCCCTATATCCGCTCCGGCCAGATCATCGTGGATGTGGCAAAGGGCATTGAGCCCGATACCTTATATACTATGACCGAGATCCTTGCCGACGAGCTGAGCCACGAGAACGGCCCCCGGGCGGTGCGTCTGGTGGCGCTCAGCGGCCCCACCCACGCCGAGGAGGTGGCGCTGGATCTGCCCACCACCATCGTTTCGGCAAGCCCGGATCTGGAGGCTGCCGAGGTGGTGCAGGAGGTGTTCAGCAACACCTGTATGCGCGTGTACACCAACACTGATATCAAGGGCGTGGAACTGAGCGGTGCTATGAAGAACGTTATCGCGCTGGGTGTCGGCATCTCCACCGGCCTTGGCTACGGCGATAACGCCCGCGCCGCTCTGATCACCCGCGGCATTGCCGAGATCGCCCGGCTGGGCGTGGCCATGGGCTGCAATGTCCAGACCTTTGCGGGTCTGGCCGGCATCGGCGACCTGATCGTCACCGCCACCAGTATGCACAGCCGCAACAACCGCGCCGGTATCCTGATCGGCAAGGGCGAAAGCCCGGAGCAGGCCGTGAAGGAAGTCGGCATGGTGGTGGAGGGCATCAACGCTCTGCCTGCCGCCATGGAGCTGGCCGAGAAGTACCATGTGGAAATGCCCATTGCCCAGACGGTGAACGCCATCGTCAAGGAGGGCATGAGCGCCAGCGACGCGCTGCGCAATCTGATGTCCCGCGACCGCAAGAGCGAGATGCCGCAGGGCTATGAGAGCGTGTGAACCTGAAATAATCGAAAAGAGGCTTCCGGAATGTCTACGGGCATTCCGGAAGCCTCTTTTATTTGGCGGGAGGTACAGCAAAATTATTAAAACTTTTTACAGAAAACAGACACAAAAGGGTAGAAGGTCGGCAAACTTTCTGCTATACTGGAAACGATAGAATTTTTGGTCAGTGCAGCCGGAACAGGGCGGCGGGCGCTGGCACTGCAAGAAGGAGGAATGAGAAATGCCCTCTACCTACGCACACCGCCGCTTTGGCGCAAATGTGCTGGACCATCTGCCCGCGCCGCTGCGGGAAAAGCTGGAGGCGCACCGGGAGCTGTACGATATCGGTCTGCACGGGCCGGATGTGCTGTTCTATTACCATGCGGAAAAATCCACCCCGGTCGCCGCGCTGGGCAACGCCATGCACGACGAGCAGGGCAGAACGTTCTTTGACCGGGCACGGCGGGTGGTGCACGAGGAAGCCGACCGCGAGGCTGCGCTGGCCTACGCGCTGGGCTTTGTGTGCCATTTTGCGCTGGACAGCACCTGCCACCCCTTTGTGGAACAGTTTACCCGAGAGAGCGGTGTGACTCACTGTGAGATCGAGACCGAGTTCGACAATATGCTGCTGCGCCGGGACGGCTATGACCCGCTGACCTTCTTTACCGCCAGCCATATCCACCCCAGCGCAGAGAACGCCCGGGTCATTGCGCCATTCTACAAGGATATTTCGGAGCAGACCGCGCTGGAAGCCCTGAAGGGGATGATCTTGGTGCATAAGGTGCTGCAGGCTTCGAACCCGGTCAAGCGCTGGGTGGTGCTGACCGGCATGAAGGTGCTGGGCAAGTACGATGGAATGCACGGCCTTGTGGCAAACCCGCAGCCGAACCCGCAGTGCACCGAGAGCAACCGCAAGCTGGATGCGCTGTACGCCAAGGCTCTGCCGCTGGCAAAGCGGCTGATCTTAGAGTATGTGGCAAAGCTGGACACGGACGAGCCGCTGGACGCTGCCTACGACCATACCTTTGGGGAATTTTAAAAACTGCACCGCCCGGCGGTGCAAGGGGAAAAGGGAAATACGATGAAAACTGAAAAATTCAAGGTGACACCGCTGGAGCGGGCATGGATCTTATACGATGTGGGCAACTCGGCCTTTGTGTTGATGATTGCCACGCTGGTGCCTATCTTCTTCAATGCGCTGGCCGAGGCCGGTGGGGTGAGCAAGGTGGACTATCTGGCCTACTGGGGTTACGCAAGCTCCATCGTCACGGTGGTCACCGCCATTCTGGGTCCCATTCTGGGCACGCTGGCGGACACCAAGGGCTTTAAAAAGCCCATCTTCATGCTCTGCCTTTTCGTGGGCGTCATCGGCTGCTGCGCCATGGGCTTGGCGGGCACATGGCTGGCCTTTCTGGTCATTTTTATCATTGCCAAGATCGGTTACTCCGGCAGTCTGGTGTTCTACGATTCCATGCTGGGCGATGTGACCACCCCGGAGCGGATGGACATGGTGTCCTCCCGCGGGTACGCGTGGGGCTATATCGGCAGCTGCGTGCCCTTTGTGGTCTGTCTGGCGCTGGTGCTGGGCAGCAGTGCGGTGGGGCTTAGTCAGATGACCGCGCTGTCCATCGCGCTGGTCATTACCGCCGTATGGTGGCTGGTGGTCACCCTGCCGCTGCTAAAAAAGTACCGTCAGATCAACTATGTGGAGGTGGAGCAGCACGCCATCCGTCAGAGCTTTGTGCGCATTGGGCAGACCCTTAAGCATCTGCCGCAGGACAAGCAGGTGTTCTGGTTCCTGCTGGCGTTCTTCTGCTACATTGACGGCGTGTATACCATCATTGATATGGCCACCGCCTACGGCACGGCACTGGGGCTGGACACCACCGGTCTGCTGCTGGCGCTGCTGGTCACCCAGATCGTGGCCTTCCCTTCGGCGCTGATCTTTGGCCGCCTGAGCCAGAAATATGAATCCAAGACCCTGATCCCGGTGTGCATCGCGGCCTATACCGGCATTGCCGTCTTTGCCTTCTTCCTGAAGAGCCAGTGGCAGTTCTGGGTGCTGGCCGTGGTGGTGGGTATGTTCCAGGGCGGTGTGCAGGCGCTGAGCCGCAGCCACTTTGCCAAGATCATCCCGCAGGAAAAATCTGGCGAATACTTTGGCCTGTTCGACATCTGCGGCAAGGGTGCATCCTTCCTTGGCACCATGATCGTCAGTGTGGGCAGCCAGCTGACCGGCAGCGCCAACGTGGGTGTGGGCTCCATTGCCATCCTGTTTGTCATCGGCTTTGTGCTGTTCGGCATTTCCACCCGGACGGAAGAGACAAAGCAGGCCTGACCATTTTATGAGAAAACGAAGCCCGGAGCGTCCGCAGACGTTCCGGGCTTCGTTTTTTGTTCAGAGGGGTCGCTGTACAAAATGCTGTCGGGCGGGGGCAGTACGGGCAAAATTATCATGCAAAAAATACATCCTTGAAAAAAGTGGAATTAACCTATTGACAAACTAGGTAGAACGGGATATAATGCAAACATCCAATCCACCAGTCTTGTAGGGAAATGAAACAGAAGTTCTCCGGCGGGTGGTACATAGAGGGATGGAAAAGTTTTACCGGAAGGAGGGCACAAAGATGAAGCTGATCTGGAAAGAACTGCTGCACGCGAATTATCGCTGTGGGCGAATGCATACCAACCGGGCACCGGCATCGGATGTGTACTGTATGTTGCCCTCGGCTGTGCGAATGTGCACCCGAATGTGACAGCAGCAGCTCCGGTAGACCACACTGCCCGGTGCGCCTTTGAAAACGCATCGGGATTTTTTGTACACAATAATAATACTTTTGGTATATTGAGAGAGGTAAATAACAATGTCTGAATATAAATTTGAGACCCTGCAGCTTCATGTCGGTCAGGAGCAGGCCGACCCCGCCACCGATGCCCGTGCGGTGCCCATCTACCAGACCACGTCTTATGTGTTCCGCAACAGCCAGCACGCCGCCGACCGCTTCGGTTTGGCCGATGCAGGCAACATCTACGGCCGTCTGACCAACTCCACGCAGGATGTGTTTGAAAAGCGCATCGCAGCGCTGGAGGGCGGCGTGGCAGCACTGGCTACCGCTTCCGGTGCAGCCGCCATCACCTACACCATTCAGGCACTGGCACAGGCCGGTGACCACATCGTGGCACAAAAGACCATCTATGGCGGCAGCTACAACCTGCTGGCGCACACTCTGACCCAGTTTGGCGTCAACACCACCTTCGTGGATGCCCACGACCTTGCACAGGTGGAAGCTGCTATCCAGCCCAACACCAAGGCTGTGTATCTGGAGACGCTGGGCAACCCCAACAGTGATATCCCGGATATCGATGCCATTGCCGCCATCGCCCACAAGCACGGCCTGCCGCTGGTCATTGATAACACCTTCGGCACCCCGTACCTCATCCGTCCCATCGAGCACGGCGCAGACATCGTGGTGCACTCTGCTACCAAGTTCATCGGCGGCCACGGCACCACGCTGGGCGGCATCATCGTGGACAGCGGCAACTTCGACTGGAAGGCCAGCGGCCGTTACCCCAACATTGCTGCCCCCAACCCCAGCTACCACGGCGTCTCCTTTGCGGATGCCGCAGGCCCTGCCGCTTTTGTCACCTACATCCGCGCTATCCTGCTGCGTGATACCGGCGCTACCATCTCCCCCTTCAACGCCTTCCTGCTGCTGCAGGGCACCGAGACGCTGAGCCTGCGCATTGAGCGTCATGTGGAGAACACCAAAAAGGTGGTGGAATTCCTTGCCAACCACCCGCAGGTGGAAAAGGTGAACCATCCCTCGCTGCCGGATCACCCGGATCACGCTTTGTACCAGAAGTATTTCCCCAACGGCGGCGCATCTATCTTTACCTTTAACATCAAGGGCGGCCGCGAGGAGGCCTTTACCTTCATTGATAACCTGAAGATCTTCTCTCTGCTGGCCAACGTAGCGGACGTGAAGAGCCTTGTCATCCACCCGGCCTCCACCACCCACAGCCAGCTGACCGATGCCGAACTGGCCGAGCAGCAGATCTACCAGAACACCATCCGCCTGTCCATCGGCACCGAGCACATTGATGACATCCTTGCCGATCTGGAAGCCGGCTTCGCAGCCGTCCGCGGCAAGTAAGCAGCGATTCTCTTTCCCGCAAAGGGAATGTGATCTTCCTTTTATTCCTGTCCAAGCCTCCATAAGTGTGCGACAAGACCCCCGGCGGGCAGCCGGGGGTCTTGTCATCATTAAAAAAAGTGGTTCAGAAACGCCTGTGGGCGTTTCTGAACCACAAATTATACTGCCGTTTTTCCGATTAGCGGCCGATCAGCAGGTCGCGGCGGCAGCGCAGACCCACAGAGAGGGTAGCATTGCTGCCCAGATGCCGCAGGGTGACGCGGGTGCCGGACTTCTGTCCCTCGCACAGCAGCGAGAGGTTCAGGGTGGTGGTGTTCTTCTCGGTCACCAGCACCAGCGTTTTCACACCGTTGGCCTGCAGGGTCTGCATATCCTCGATGGTGGTGCGGAAGGTAGCCACCTCGGCGGGCACATCCAGCGTCAGCACGCCGTCCTTCTGGCGGGCGGTGTACAGCAGCTGCTTGCCCAGCAGACCCTTGACGGTGTAGCGTGCCTCGGTCTTTGCGGTGTCGGCCAGCTCATCGCCGGAGATCAGCATAATGTTGCCCTGAATGGGGTTGCCCTCCGGGGCACCGTAACCGCCGTAGCTGGGGTCTTTTTCGCCCACGGCAACGTCACCGCTGTGCAGTGCGATGTCGCCCTGCACCATCTGCTCCTGCGGGGGCAGATAGCCCTCCACACAGGTAGAATCCACCTCGGCGGCAAAGGCACCCACGCTCAGCATGGCAGCGGCGCACACCGCCACAGCGGCACAGCTCAGGGTACGGACAAACTTTTTGTTCAGCATCTTCATAGGAAATACCTCCTGAAAACGGCAGCCGCAGGGACTGCCTTGTTTTTTTGCATCATAATTTCTTTTAAACCATGGTTCAGCTGCGGCGCATCCACAATGGAAAACCGCCGTATCTGCTCTATAAACGGATACGGCGGCCGGATTATTGCAAAAGATTCAAAAATTTTTATTTTCAGGGATTTTCTGGTTTGTTTTCGGCATCATCGCGGTTGAGGATATCCATGAAATCCTCGCCGGTGATGGTCTCTTTCTGGTACAGGTACTGTGCCAGCTCGTCCAGCTTTGCGCGGTTCTCGGTCAGGATGCGAATGGCCTTTTCGTGCTGGGTCTTGACCAGCTCTACCACCTTCCGGTCGATCTCGCACTGGGTCTGGGCACTGCAGGCCAGCGAGGTATCGCCGCCCAGATACTGGTTATTCACGGTTTCCAACGCCACCATGTCAAATTCATCGCTCATGCCGTAGCGGGTCAGCATGGCGCGGGCAAGTTTGGTGGCCTGCTCGATATCATTGGATGCGCCGGTGGTGATGGAGTTAAAGGCCACCTCCTCGGCGGCACGGCCGCCGGTCAGGGTAGCAATCTTGTTTTCCAGCTCGGCCTTGTTCATCAGGTAGTGGTTGCTCTCGTCCACCTGCATGGTGTAGCCCAGTGCGCCGGAGGTGCGGGGGATAATAGTGATCTTCTGCACCGGTGCAGAGTTGGACTGCTTGGCTGCCACAAGGGCGTGGCCGATCTCATGGTAGGCTACGATGCACTTTTCGTGGTCGGTCAGGATGGAGTTCTTCTTCTGGTAGCCGGCAATGACCACCTCGATGCTCTCCTCAAGGTCGGCCTGCGTCACGCTCTTGCGACCCGCCCGCACGGCACGCAGAGCAGCTTCATTCACAATGTTGGCCAGCTCTGCGCCGGAGGCACCGGAGGCCATGCGTGCCACGGTGTTGAAGTCCACACCCGGGGCGATCTTCACCTTTTTGGCGTGTACCTTCAAGATCTCTTCGCGGCCCTTCAGGTCGGGCAGCTCCACGGGCACACGGCGGTCAAACCGGCCGGGACGGGTCAAGGCAGGGTCGAGGGAATCCGGGCGATTGGTGGCTGCCAGAATAATGACGCCGGTGTTGCCCTCAAAGCCGTCCATCTCGGTAAGCAGCTGGTTCAGGGTCTGCTCGCGCTCATCGTTGCCGCCAAACTGGCCGCTGTTGCGCTTCTGGCCAATGGCGTCGATTTCATCAATGAATACGATGCAGGGTGCTTTTTCTTTGGCCTGCTTGAACAGGTCACGCACCTTGGAGGCACCCATGCCCACGAACATCTCCACGAACTCCGAGCCGGAGATGGAGAAGAAGGGCACGTTGGATTCACCTGCCACGGCCTTGGCCAACATGGTTTTGCCGGTGCCCGGAGGGCCTACCAGCAGAATGCCCTTGGGCATGGAAGCACCGATCTCCTCGTACTGCTTGGGGTCGTGCAGATAATTGACGATCTCCTGCAGGTTCTCCTTGGCTTCGTCCTCACCGGCCACATCCGCAAAGCGGATGCCGTGGGTGGACTGCACATACACCTTTGCGTTGGATTTGCCCGCGCCGCCAAACATCATGGAGCCCGGGCCGCCGCCTGCCTTTTCCATCAGCTTTTTGTTCATCTGGTTGCCGATGAAGCTGAACAGCAGGATGGGCAGCACGAACCACAGCAAAAAGCTGAGCACCGGCGAACCCTGCTCCACGATCTCGCTGGAGAACTGTGCGCCCGCATCGTACAGACGCTCGGTCAGGCCGGGATCGTTCATCAGGCCGGTCTTGTAGATCTGCTTGTTGTCCTTATCCGTAAAAATGATCTGGTTGGACTGGATATCCACCTTGCCGATGTTTTCCTGCTCGGTCATGCTCATAAAGGTGCCGTAGTCTACCTCCTGCACCTGACGCTCGGCCAGCCACGGCATGACCACAAGGTTGATGACCAGCAGCACCAGCAGCACGATGGCATAGTAGATGGCCAACGGCTTTCTGGATGGTTTGACTTCTTTCATGGGAAGTTCCTCCTTCTATATAAAGTGGGCTTCCACCCGTTTGCTGCGTCCAGTATACCACATCTTGCCGCAGGGCAACAGCGTAGTGAGGGCAACTTTGCAAAAACTTAGCAGTTTCTTAACAAAGAGGGCTAAAGCCGCTCAGTTACCAGATTATAGGTGCGCAAAGGGCTTGCCGGATGAGGGGGCAGGGGAGCAACGACCTCAATTTTGCATGATTTTCCCCATGGCATTATGAAATGCTTTCATCTTTATCCTGAACGAAACTTCTTGACACTTTCTGGCAGGCGTGCTAAAATTATCTCACTTTCAACAAAGTGCAAATGCGTTGACGGGGATAAAACGATCTTTCTTCTGCGTGCAGAGAGCCGCCGGATGGTGCAAGGCGGGTGCAGAGAACTTCGGATACTGGCCCCCGAGCGGCAGAACTGAACGGACAAGTAGGTTCTGACGGACGCCCACCGTTACAAGGGCAGCGATTCGCTGTTTTGGCCGATCGTGCAAAGTGGCTGTACCTGACCGTGCAGCAAGGAGAGTGGTACCACGGGTGCCCTGTAAAAGCAATTTACAGGCTCTCGTCTCTCAAGGTTTTCGCCTTGAAAGACGGGAGCCTTTTTGTATGCGGATACCCCTTCAGGCATCGCTACGCGATGCCAGCTCCCCCAAGGGGGCGCCTTTGGGCAATACCGCAAACTTTACCGCATTCCGGAAAGCCGTCCCCTTGGGGAAGGTGGATGCGAGTGAAACGAGCAGACGGAAGGGGTGCATTTTTATGCACCACAACATCAGGAGGACAACAGGATGATGGACGCTACCAAGTACGCACCGGGGTACTACCCGGTACCCGCCGGTTATGACAGCTGGGTAAAAAAAGACCATATTGAAAAAGCCCCCGCATGGTGCAGCGTGGATCTGCGGGATGGCAATCAGGCATTGATCGTGCCCATGAGCCTTGCAGAAAAGCTGGAGTTCTTCCAGATGCTGGTGAAGATCGGCTTCAAGGAGATCGAGGTGGGCTTCCCCGCCGCCAGCGAGACCGAGTACGAGTTTCTGCGCACCCTGATCGAAAAGGACATGATCCCCGCCGATGTCACCGTGCAGGTGCTGACCCAGTGCCGCGACCACATCATCCGCCGCACCTTCGAGGCAGTCAAGGGCGCACCCCGGGCAGTGATCCACTTCTACAACTCCACCTCCGTGGCGCAGCGGGAGCAAGTGTTCCACAAGTCCAAGGAAGAGATCAAGCAGATCGCCGTGGACGGCGCAAAGCTGGTCAAGCAGCTCAGCGAGGAGTACGAGGGCAACTTCCTGTTTGAGTACAGCCCCGAAAGCTTTACCGGCACCGAGGTGGACTACGCCGTAGAGGTGTGCAACGCCGTGCTGGATATCATGCAGCCCACCCCGGAGCGCCCCATGATCATCAACCTGCCGGTGACCGTGGAGATGAGCATGCCCCATGTGTACGCCAACCAGATCGAGTACTGTGACAAGCACCTGAAGTACCGCGACAGCGTGATCATCTCCACCCACCCCCACAACGACCGCGGCACCGGCGTGGCCTG
>ENA-UPSY01000891-UPSY01000891.1-human-gut-metagenome-genome-assembly--contig:-NODE-891-length-33669-cov-17.899649_pt1 | contig 33669 bp, 30 predicted proteins | sample MGYA00250044_ERZ773365 | MGnify/ENA primary metagenome ERZ773365 (study PRJEB29103, sample SAMN06111932) | human gut metagenome | biome: human gut; feature: ankylosing spondylitis patient; material... | reverse complement strand
ACGGAGGATTTTATGTTAAGACAAGCCACCCAAAACCTCATTACCGCCCTTTATCCGAGATTGTCCCATGAGGACGAGTTGCAAGGCGAAAGCAATTCCATATCGAACCAGAAAAGGATTTTGGAAACCTACGCCAAGCAGAACGGCTTTACCAATCTGCGCTGGTACACCGACGACGGCTTTTCCGGCGCGAACTTCCAGCGCCCCGGTTTTCAAGCCATGCTTGCAGACATTGAAGCCGGGAAAGTGGGTACGGTCATCGTCAAGGACATGAGCCGGTTAGGGCGAAACTACTTGCAGGTGGGATTTTACACGGAAATGCTGTTCCCTCAAAAGGGAGTGCGTTTTATCGCTGTCAACGACAATGTGGACAGCGCAAACGGCGGCATGGACAACGATTTTACCCCTCTGCGAAATCTGTTCAACGAATGGCTGGTGAGAGATACGAGCAAGAAAATCAAAGCAGTAAAACGAGCAAAAGGCATGAGTGGAAAGCCTGTTACCAGCAAGCCGGTATATGGCTATCTCATGGACGAGGACGAGAACTATCTCGTTGACGAGGAAACCGCGCCGGTTGTCCAGCAGATATACCAGCTTTGCCTTGCCGGGAATGGCCCGACCAAGATTGCCCGTATGCTTACGGAGCAGCAAATCCCCACGCCGGGGACGCTGGAATACCGCAGGACAGGCAGCACCCGCCGCTACCACCCCGGCTATGAGTGCAAATGGGCGACGAACACCGTCGTTCATATCCTCGAAAACCGGGAGTACACCGGCTGTCTGGTAAACTTCAAGACGGAGAAGCCCTCTTACAAGGTCAAGCACAGTGTAGAGAACCCCGTGGAGAAGCAGGCCATTTTTGAGAACCACCATGAGCCTATCATAGACCGGGAAACATGGGAGCGCGTGCAGGAGTTACGCAAGCAGCGCAAACGCCCGAACCGCTATGATGAAGTGGGGCTGTTCTCCGGTATGCTGTTCTGCGCCGACTGCGGCCATGTGATGTACCAGCAGCGGTATCAGAACAAAACCCGCAAGCAGGACTGTTACATCTGCGGCAGCTACAAGAAGCGCACCCGCGACTGTACGGCGCACTTTATCCGCACCGACCTGTTGACCGCCGGTGTCCTCTCCAATCTCCGGCAAGTGACGGAATACGCCGCCAAGCATGAGAGCCGCTTTGTGAAGCTGCTTATCCAGCAGAACGAGATCGGCGGCAAGAGAAAGACCGCCGCAGCCACCAAGCAGCTTGAACAGGCGCAGGAGCGCATTGCCGAAGTGAGCCGCATTATCAAGCGGCTGTATGAGGACAATGTGAACGGCAAAATCAGCGACGAGCGTTTCATGGAACTGTCGGCAGACTATGAGCAGGAGCAGCGGGAACTGAAAGACCGCGCCGCCGCTTTGCAGGCCGAACTGGACAAGTCGCAGGCTGCCACCGTCAACGCGGAAAAGTTTATGGGTATCGTCCGAAAGCACCTTGCCTTTGAGGAACTTACCCCCACCCTCTTGCGGGAAATGATTGAGAAAATCGTCGTGCATGAGTGCAGCTATGACGAGAACGGCACCCGCAGGCAGGACATTGAGATTTATTACAGCTTTGTCGGCAAGATTGACTTGCCCGAAGCCTAACGCCCGACCTATCCGACACAATGGCCAAGTGCCGGATAGGAACGGCAAAATTTTTTACACTTCTATTGCTTCTTTATCGCACATTAGTAAATGTGCAGGGATTCATCGGCTTTCCATTAGGCTGGCGGAACAGGTAGTCATCCTCGTCCACGGTTTCGTTCGCGGTCTGCTGCCTATCCCACTCACACTCTTTCCGCCACGCTTTAAGCAACTGGCACATTTCCTTGCTCAGATATACCATTCTGTCACCGCTGGTCGTCTTAGGGTCTTTTGTAATTGATTCTTGGTGACTGAGTTTGACCACCCCGCGCTGAATATGAATCGTCCGTTTTTTCCAGTTAATGTCGCTCCATTTCAGCCCGCAAGCCTCGCCACGCCGCAAACCTGTTGCCAGTACCAGCTTGAAATAGGTTTCGTATTTCAGGCTTTGTCCCTCAAAAGCGGCAATCAACTTCTTAACGGTTTCTTCGTCAGCTACAGGGCGTTCCTTCTTCTGACCTTTCGGTTTGTAACATCTCCACGCCGGATTGTGTGTAAGGTATCCCTCGTCCACAGCGGCTGACAGGACGCCACACAACGTGTTGTGTAAGCCTTCGACTGACTTCTCGGATAGATTCCCTCTGCCGTCCAAGCGCGGGCTGTGCCGCATTTCCTCGTAAAACTCACGGATTACTTCTTTTCGCAAATCGGTCAACTTGTAGTTGCCCAGTGCTGGCAAGATTCTGCGAATATCCTGTTCGTCGCGTCGAAATGTAGAATCTGCCAGCTTCTTCGGTCCCACATCAGCTACCCAGTGTTCAATGTACTTTGCCAGCGTAATGCTTCGGTTAATGGGTTCCGGCGTATGCTGAACTTCGCGTTCAAATAGGATTGCCTGTTCCCTTACCCACTTTTCAGCTTGCTTCGGTGTATATTCCTTGGGTGGCTTGACAGTTTTCTGCACAGATTTCAGCCGGTTGCCCTCGTAGTCATACCCACGAGATACCACAATCAAATAGCTGTTGCTGCCGCGCTTTCGTATAGATGCCATGTTTTGCACGCTCCTTAGTGTTATTTTTGACCTGCGGTACTACAAAGCATACCGACAACTGCGACAGAAAGCTATCACCAGAACCACCAATCTTTCGCGCAGAATCTATCGTAAAACCGATAAAACGGCACCGCCATCTCTGACGGTGCCGCCTGCTTATTTAACCTGCTTTCTTGGCTTTTCTATTCTTATTTTTCATAAATGCAACATAGCACGGATTTTGGCTGTTCAACAAATCCTGCATCAGGTTTGCGGCCTGAAGCTTTACAGCATCCTGCGGGTGGCAGTAGGTGCGCTCCAAGAATGCCGTATCCGCATGACCCAGCAGGGATGCCGCAACCTGTTTGCTGGTGCCTTCCTGCAGCAAGTACGTTGCGTAGAAATGCCGCAGGGTGTGCAGGTGGTATTCTTCCGGCAACCCGCACTTTTTATACAGCTTACGCAGATGCCGGGTAAAGGTATCCGGGTGCGGTACATGACCGTCGGGGTCAGTAAAAATTGGCTTCTCTCTATCCGGAACGCCGCTATGCAGCACCTGCTGCTGTCGCAGCGCCATCAGAAGCTCCCATAGCCCCAGCGGAATGGTTACAATCCGTTCTCGATGGCTCTTGGTGTCGCTCTCAACAATCTGCCCGGATGCGCAGCTGCGGGAGCGGCGGACGGTCAGTTCACAAGCACCGGTTATGTCCTGCCATTGCAGGGCGCACAGTTCCCCACGCCGCAACCCTGTCGTGATTGCCAGTGTGTAGTACGCCCGATACAGAATCGGTTCGTTCTGAATTGCCCGCATCAGTTTACCCATTTCATATTTCTGCGGAATATGCTGCACTTCATTCTCAAAATGCTTCTTGCGGACACGGTGCGCCGGATTGAATGGAATGATGTCATTTTTCTTGGCATCTTCCAGCACCGAAGAAACCGTTTCCAAATATTTCTGCACAGTAGTTTCCTTGATGCAATTTCCACCACGCCCCGGACGCTTGCGCAGTTCCTCGCACATTTCCTCTAGGGTCATGGGGAGCAGCTTTGCAAGCGGAATACCGCCAATCAGTGGGTAAACAATATCCAGATTGCGTTTGTACCCTGCGTAGGTGGTAGCCTTAAAGAACGGCTGCTGCCGCTTCAGCCAGTTTTCGGCGTACTGTTCAAAGTGGGTCTGGTCGCTTTCTTCTACGCCATACTTGAACTTCTTCTCGATGCGCTCCGCCTCAGCCATGACATACTGCTGAATGCCGCGCTTTGGCACGGATGATGGCACAGTGATGGTCTGCGCCTTCATCCGTTTCTGCCCATTGACCTTATAGCCGTTGCAGACGGTGATTTTGAATTTTCGTTCAGATTTTTTCTTAATGTAAGCCATTGTACCTCCTCGTCAGCGCTGCCGGGAACGGTTTCGGCGGCGGTTATGATTTGTATGGTGTTCTTGATTCTCGCGGTCTATGCGGTTGGATTCGCGCGTGCGTTGAATACGCTTGATTGCTCCCTCCGCAATTTTATCCTCTTTACGAAGTTCGGCAATTTTACAGGTCAGCATTGCTCTACGGTCTGCCAGTTCCGGCGAGGCGTCCTTTCGGCGCATCTGCTTGACGATTTCAGCTCGCTGCGTGGCAAGGGTTTCCATCTGCTGGGACAAACTCTTGCGATAGTCCACGATGGCCTGCAAAGAGGGAAACTTGTGGTCGTGAACAAAGGCGTGTTCTGCAAGAATTTTTTCGGTATCTTTCCAGATGCGCTCCAGTTCCGGGCGATTGATGCGCGGTTGCTGTTTCTTGGGCAGGATACCCAGCTGATAACAGTAGTACAGATATAAGCGGTGCATTTGGGATTCTCCGAAGAATACCTCGAAGAAAATCTGGAGAACACCTTTTCCCGCATAGCTATCCTTGGGGCGATACCGTTTCGGCGTATATTGCCGGGGCGGATGTTTCAACTCATACAGCCTTGACCCATACAGCAGATAGTTTCCCCGCAGTCTGTCATCTATGGCCGCAAGAGCATATTCTTCTCCCAGCCGATAAAGCCGCACGGCTCGACCGTCATCCCGTGCCCGAATCGTTGCATGCTTTCGATTGGGGTCACTGCCGAAAATATACCCTTGCCGATACAGCTCCCTGCGGAAGTCCTCGGCGGTGCTGGCATCCTCACAGGCTTGGTCGATGGCTTCCCGCATCCGGGCGTACCGCGCCGGTTCCTTGGTCTTGGGCTGCTCCACCACCGACAAGCCGTACTCCCGGCACAGCTTGTCGGATGCTGCCCGGAACTCGGTATACTGGCTGCGGCGCTGCTCGTATTTCTTGCCGTCTACATAGGACACGGAATTTATCACAAAATGATTATGTAAGTTATCCGTGTTCATGTGGGTGGCAACCAGCACTTGAAACCTCTTGCCCCAGACCTTGCGGGCCAGTGCCACGCCGATCTCGTGGCATTGCTCCGGGGTGACTTCCCCCTCGCGGAAGCTTTGGTAGGCGTGGAGCGCCACCACGCCGTCTGTTTTACCAAAGCGCTCCTGTACAGCCCGCATATCCTCCCACGCACGGTCTGCCCTGCAATGGATGCCGGTGACAAGCTGGGCGCTCTCGTTCAGCTTGGTCTTGGCATCGTTCTCTGCGTAGTGCAGCGTTTGGGCAAGAGCATCGTATTCGGTTTTGTCCGGGTTGGCCGCGTAGTCAAGGACACGCTGTAGGCTGTCCTTGATCGTCCAGATCTTAGTGACTGCCAATGAGCAAATCCCTCATGCGGTCGGTCTGGGCGTTGATGGCTGCCCCTTCCCGTGCAGAACAGTTCTCTGCAATTTCATCCAGTTTGTCCAATACATCAAATACCTCCTTGGGCGGGTGTCCACCCGGTTCATATCCCAGCGCCCGCTGGCGTAAATACGCTGAGAGTGACAAGCCACACTTTTTAGCCAACATCGTCACCTTTTTCTTTTCAGTAACGGTCACCCGGATGTTGATTCCAACAGTTCTGTTTCTCATGCGCTCGCAGCCTCACAGGGGTTCGGGGCTGTCCCCGTAGGCTTTTCGGCGGGTTGCCCTGTGGCAACACTTCGCCCATGCTTGCTTCCCTCAAGCGCTCCGAGTGACGATGGTGACGATGGTGACGGTCTTTCTGGGATACCCCACCCCGATAATTGAGTTATGTCAATATCATCGTCACCACCGTCACCATCGTCACCATAGAAGCTCAAAAGACGAACCTTGTTCTTTCGATGGGTTTTATAGTGAATACCTTTCGGCTCGAACACTTTATCGAAATACTTGGCCATGTTATAGGTAAATTGATTCGGCTGTACTCCCTCGATATGCACTTCTGCAAGCAATTCCGATGCCGTTCCCTGCCAGTTTCCGACACTTTCGATATACTCTGCCGCTTTCCACAGGTAATCCGGCACAGCCTTGATTTCCCGTTCTTCTGCGGTTTCCTCATCTTCTAAAGTCCAAACACAGCTTTCTTCGCGCAAATGCAGCGTTCTGTCGTCCATATCGCGCCCGGTGAGCAGAATGTCAGCGGTCTGGCTCATGCGTTTTCTCTGCATGACCCAGCTTGTATCGGCTACGCCCATAAGACCAGTGGAGCCGGAAATCTGGTCAAACGGGTCAGCCGCACTCTGCTTGCGCAAGTGATGAATTAACAAAATGCAGATACCATACTTGTCAGCGAGCTTCTTCAATGCACCGGCCTCCTTATAGTCATTTGCATACATTCCTCCGTTTCCATCGCTCACACGCACTTTTTGAAGTGTATCGATGACAATCATGCCTACGTCAGAGTATGTATAGATAAGAGAATCGATTTGTTCTTCTAAGCCCTGCCCGATACTCGGACATTCTGTTTGGAGAATCAGTCGTTCCGGGGCGTCTCCACCGTCGATAAGCTGAAAGATGCGGTTTTGCAAGCGGTTGAATGTATCTTCCAACGAGAAATAAATCACGGTGCGTGGCTCTATTTCTCGATTCCAAACGGGATTTCCCTGCGCAATCTGTAAACACAGCCACAAGGCCAGCCAACTTTTGCCAGCTTTACTGGGGCCAGCAAACAGTGCCAGTCCTGCCGGGAGCAGACCGGGAATAATCCATTTAACAGGCGGCAGCGGCGTGGAGAGGAGTTCTTCTGCGGAGATTGCTTTCGGAAGTTTTGTAAAAGTCATTTGCATCATCCTTTCAATTTCAAGATATATACATTATCTCATATTATCGTGATTTTGTGTGTAGTAAGTTTTACTCTCTTGTAGTAAGCTGTACGGCTATGCCGCCCCACAGCCCCACAAACGTGCCAAACGGCGGTTTTGTAGGTGACCTCGCGATCCGTGTGCGATGCGGGGATTCTCCTCCACGTGGGCCGCATTTGGGCGAGGTGCGAGAGTGAATCAGATATGATTCACTTTTCAGTTCTTCCCTCAAAAAGTGAATCAGAACGGATTCACTCCGGCGGCCCGCGTATATATTTTGCACAATCTTCTGGATTTGATTTTGTCATATACATACACCCTCTTTCTTAATTTGTATTGTTGTTTCATGTAACCCTCTTGAATACACTTTCCGGGGAGAAAAAAGAGCCCGGAGGGCCTTACCGATTTGGTAAGGCCCTCCGGGCTCTTTCTATATTTTCTCTGTTCTATCCGGGCGTGAGGGTACACTTTCCCCGCAAATTTTGATGTGAATTCATTAAAAATCAAATAATACGCATGTTAGCGTTAGTTACACGGTTATGTAAATAATAAAAATAAATAAAAGAAACCGTGTACATCAAAATAAATGCTGAGAAAAAATGTCTAATTTGCCGCTCGCCCCCAGACATGGGAACATAACAGGCAAGCCGCTGACGACGACCGTACACTGACTCTGCAGGGATCTTACTGATCACAACCCCTGCGCGGTCACCCCATCTGAAGCTGTGGGGCATCTGGAGTATCATTATGTCCTCTCCCTGCCGTGAGTTAGGGTCTGCCTTGACCTTGCTGTGCGCCCCACCGAGAGAGTAAAGTACCTGTTATGCTGTGTATTCAGTTGTAAAGGTGCTGGTACAGAATAAATCTGTAAGTCTAGTATACGCCACAGATTAGCAGTCGGTCAACAATAAGTGCTAATTGTTTACACGACATTCACAATTCAAGGCGACAATCCACCTATGATGGATTTCATTAGAGAGTTTGCTCACCGTCTAATGTATTGTACATAGTCATCAGCAGGGTTCGCTGATGCATCTTTCGGTTATGGATGTCAATCAAGCATTAAGATATCCTTGCCGCAAAAGTTACCGCAAATTTTGCCCCGCCGCCAGGGGTGTCGGTCACGGTCAAGTCTGCATGATGCAGCCGGGCCAGTTCCTTGGCTACGCTTAGACCAAGGCCAAAATTGTGCTTGTCGGTGCGGCTGGGATCAGCGCTGTAAAAACGGTCAAAGACCCGAGCTTTTTCGGCATCCGGTATGCCGGGGCCGTGGTCTTGCACGGCCAGGGTGATTTTTTCCCCACAGTATGTCAAGCACAGTTCCACGGGGGTGCCCGCGGGGGTGTGGTCAAACGCATTGTTGAGCAGGATTGCCAGCAGCTGCTTTACACGGTCCGGGTCCGCCTCTATGGAAGGAACGCTGTCCTCCGGCAGGGTCAGACTTAACGGGTGTTGGCGCTGCTGCGCCAACGGGAAAAACGCATCGTATACTTCTAGGCAGAGGTTATCCGGTGCGATGGGGTGCAGATGGGCCGGCAAGGCATCCAAGTCGCCGTTGGCCAGCACCAGCAGATCCTCCACCAGCCGCGCCATACGGTCCGTCTCCTGCTCGGCATTCCGCAAAAGGGTGGCGCGTTCAGTCACAGGAGTGCGGCACGCAGCGTCCAGGCTTGCTTTTACTACGGCCAGCGGGCTGCGCAGTTCGTGCCCGGCTGCGGCGATGAACTCCTTCTGCCGCCGCATGGCCAATGCCGTCGGAGCCAGCGCTTTGCCGGTCAGCCGCCAGCTGATGATCGCCAGCAGCAGTGTGCCAGTGAACCAGATCGCACCATACTGCACAACTGTCTGGACCGCATGACGGTGTACAAAGCCCATATCCTGTAAAGCGGCCACAAGCAGATAACTGCCTGCTGTGCCGCGCGGCAGCAAGGCTGCGTGGCAGCGGTATTCGTTCAGCGTGAACACCGCGCTTTGCCGCTGCACGGCACCGCTGCTGTCATGCAGACTTGTGTCCAGCAGGGGGGAAAAACCTTCTTCTAACAGAGGTTCAACCGCATTGCGGGCATCGGCGCTGCCCGTGGTGCCCGCAAAATGCAGCGCGGCACCGTTGTCCCACAAAAACAAAAGGCAGCCGCTGTTGTGCTCCTGGTCAGCCAGCCAAGCGTCACTTACGCTGTCGGCGCTGTCCAGCCGGTCAACGATGGCAGAAAAGTTCTGCGTGAGCAGCGTCTCCGCGGCGGTCCTGTACTGGGCGGCGGCATAATTCCATGTCACGACCAGCGCACCTGCCAGCACCAACGAGGTCAGCGCCGTCATCAGCAGGGTCAAACGGCGGCGCAGTGCAGTCAGCATGGCGGTACCTCCGCCTTATAGCCGCTACCGCGCACGGTGGTGATCGTTACCGCACTGCCTACGGCTTTCAGCCGCCGCCGCACAAAATGGATGTAACAGTCCAGATTAGCGTCCTCAACTTCGGCCAGTGGTCCCCAAACCCGCGCCAAAAGCACCGCACGGGTCTGCAGCTGCCCCGGTGTGCGCAGCAGTACCTCTAAAAGATCGGCCTCCCTCTTGGTCAGGGCCGCAGCGGCCTTTGGCCCGCTCAGGGTCAGTTGGGCGGCATCCAGCGTCACGTCACCGCAGCGTATGGCAGATTCGGCAGTGGTGCCGGGGCGGCGGGTTAGTGCCCGCAGCCGGGCCAGAAGCTCCCGCGTGTCAAAGGGCTTGCCCAGGTAATCGTCTGCACCGGCATCCAGGCCGTCCACCCGGTCATTGATGCCGGACAGGGCCGTCAGCATTAACACCGGGGTGGTACATCCCTTGGCGCGGGCGACCCGCAGCAGGCTAAGACCGTCCAGCCCGGGCAGCATCCGGTCCAGTACACAGACATCGTATGCGCCGCCGCACAAAAGGGTTTTGCCGTCTGCGCCGTCGTGGCAGGTATCTACAGTATAGCCCGCAGCTTGCAGGGCAGGCAGCAGCGCCGTGCAAAGGGCGCGGTCATCTTCGATCAATAAAATCCGCATGGCATAATTCTCCTTTTCCCTTTCTAGTATACACCCCAAACCTTGAAACAGTCTTGAAAAGCCGCAGCTTTTTTCAAGGACAATTCAAGATTCGGGCGGTATACTGGTGCTACACCCGATGAAGGAGGGCACATACTTATGAAACGAATCATCAGTGCCGGATTATGCACGGCATTTATTTTGAGTCTGGCAGGCTGCGCCAGGCAGGACACCACTCCCAGCCTGACCGCTGCAGACACCACCGATACCCAGATGGGCCGCTGGGTCGAGAGCCGCGTTGACCTTGGCGGTGAGCAGCTCATCTCTTACCCGACGCAGCTGGCGGACGGAACGATTGTTCTGTACACCGGCAAGGTGGGGGAGGACAGCATCGAAGACTACACCCGCCGCACCAGCACTGACGGAACCAACTGGACATCGGAACCTGCAGCGTTTGACGTGGGCGATGCGATGGTCACGTGGATCCTCGTTGCGCCGGACGGTGAGCAGGCGCTTATCACCTATGACGGGGAGAATGCCGGGCTGGTTCTGCAGGCACCTGACGGAACCAAAACCGTTGTAGAGGATGACACGGTAAAGCAGGGCATCAACCCCAACACAGCTGTATTTCAGGGGGATAAGCTGGATTTTGTCTCCAACGGCGGCACCGTGGATTTTGTGCAGGTCAGCCTGACTGACGGCAGTGTTACGACCGCCGCACTGCCGCAGGATCTGGCGTACAGCCTCAACTCCCTCACGACAGTCGGCAACCAGCTTGTTTACCTGAGCTTTGACAATAATACCGGCGATATTATCCTGAACGCCCTGGACCCCGCCACCGGCGCAAGCACCGAGCTGCTGAACCCGGTCCCCAATGCGACCAGTTCTCAAGCGCTGACCGGCGACGCAGACGGCGCGGCTTATTACGCCTGCACGGACGGCATCTACCGCCTGGCCCCCGGCGGCACCCTGCCGGAGCAGGTCGTCCCTGCCGAGGGCACAGCGATGAGCATTTCCAGCAACTATCCGCTCTCTCTGCTGCGCACGGCGGCGGAGGACTTTATGGTCCTGCTCTTTGGCGACAGCGGCGGAAACGGCGATCTCTATTTCTATCACTATGACGAAACGCTGCCCACCCATGCCGACACAACGCTGACCGTCTGGTCATTGGCGGATTCCGCCACGGCGCGGCTGGCCGTGAACGCCTACAAAAAAGCCAATCCCGAGGTGGACGTTACCTTTGAAACCGCCGTGCAGACCGACACCGATGATGTCAGCGCCGCCATCAACGATGCGCTGACCCAGCTGAACACCAAACTGCTGGCCGGGGAAGGGCCTGATGTGCTGCTTCTGGATCGTGTCGACTACACGACCTATATCAATAAGGGAATGCTGGCTGACATGAGTGACACCGTGCCGCTGGATGCGCTGCAGAGCAATATCATCGATCCGTTTATGACCGATGGCAGGGCCTATGTGCTGCCTGCGCGGTTCATCGTCCCGGCACTCTGTGGTGACGCGGGCACGCTGGACGGCCTGACCGACCTGAACGACCTGCAGGACGCCGTGCTGGCCGCTGCACCCCGCCCCGACACCGAGCAGTACAGCGATGAATATTACACGGCTCTGCCCGATGACCAGAAGTATGCTCTGGCGCTGGCCAGCGGCGTTGACTTCGCGAATCTGCTCCTGCCTTCCAGTGCCAATGCCCTGCTGCACGACGGCGCACTGGATGCAGACGCCCTGACCAAGATATTTACCTTTGTGAAAACAACTGCCGACTACTATGGCATGGCTGACTATATCAACACCGAGATGAACGGTGCATCTTCCCAGAGCTACGACAACGCGGACATTGTCATCATCGATGCACAGCAGGACGAGTACAGCACCTGCAGCCGCGCCAAATTCGGCTGGATGGATGTTGCCACCCCCTACGCCGTCATTGCAATGGCGCGCACCAACGATATTTTTGATGCGGATGCCGAGGCCGTTCCCGTGGATATGATCCCGATGCCCGGCCTGACGCAGGGTGCCTATAACCCGCAGGTATTGGTGGGCGTGAATGCCAACAGCAAAAATCCGGATGCCGCAAAGGGGCTGGCCGCTGCGTTCTTCGGCACCGATGTGCAAAGCCAGTATTGCTCCGATGGTACAACGGTGCGGGCGGACTGCCTGCGGGAAAAACTCGATGCCGTCAAAGCGACGGTAAGCGGCGCAAAAACGGGTAAAGTGACCGGCGCGTATGTCGGCGACCTGGATGCCTTCTACGCCAACTGCACCACACCTGTATTGTTCCCGGTGATGCTGCAGCAGAGCTTTATAAACCATGCCAAGGCCATCATTGACGGCAGCGAGGACGTGGCCGCCGCTGTGGCGGGTGTGCAGAGTGATCTGGCGCTGTATCTGGCAGAACAAAAGTAACATCGGTGCGCGGAGCGGCCATGCTGCCCCGCGCATCGCTTTGCAGGAAAAAATTGTATGCAGAAAAGACAAAACAAACACCCGGACCCTACGCCCTGGCTGTTTCTGGCCCCCAGCCTGTGCGGTGTCACCCTGTTTGTGCTGGCCCCCTTTGTGGAGACGGTGCGCCGCAGCGTGACCGACACGATGGGGCGACACTTTGTGGGCCTCGCCAACTATACGGCGGTACTGGGCAACGATGCGTTCCGACTGGCGGTGGAAAATACGGTGCGGTTTATCGGAGTATGCGTTCCGCTGCTGCTGGCGCTCAGTCTGGCACTGGCTTTGGCGCTACGGGCGAAAGGCTTAAAAAATACCTCCTGGGCCGAGGTCTGCCGCACGACCTTTTTGCTGCCCATGGCTTTGCCGGTGGCAAGCCTTGCACTGCTCTGGAAAGTATTGTTTGCCCAAAACGGCCTTGTGAACGGAACTTTTGGCACCCATTGTGACTTTATGGGCACGGATGCTGCGTTCTGGGTGCTGATCGGTACTTATCTGTGGAAAAACATCGGCTATGACAGCATCCTTTGGTCCAGCGGGCTGGACAGCATCTCCACAGACTTGTACGAGGCCGCTGCCGTGGATGGTGCCAGTGGGTGGCGGCAGTTTACAGCCATTACCCTGCCCAACCTGCTGCCCACACTGGCCGTCACGCTGGTGCTGAGTCTGCTGAACACCTTTAAAGTTTTCCGCGAAGCCTATCTGGTGGCCGGGGCCTACCCGGAAAAAAGCATCTATTTATTGCAGCATTTGTTCAACAACTGGTTCCTGGCACTGGATCTGCCAAGGCTGAGCGCCGCAGCAATCCTGATGGCAGGGGCGCTGGGGGCGGTGATCGCGGTATGCATAAAACGGCTCTAAAAAAAATTCTGCTTTTCCCATTCGTCCTGCTCGTATGGTTCCCGCTATGGTTCCTTTTGATGGGCACGCTGACCGGCTCGGAGGAGCTGGCAGCGACCATCGGCCCGGCGCTTTCCGGCAGCGGGCAGGCTGCGTGGACCCTGCTGCCCAGCTACCCTACGCTGGAACCTGCTGTCAAGCTGCTGCTGGACACACCGGAATACTTTACCACCTATTGGAACACCTGCCTGCAGACATTTCCGCAGTTGGCTGGTCAATTGGTCGTGGGTGCTCCCGCCGCATGGGCACTCTCCCGCTTGAAATTTCGCGGGCGCGGGGCCGTGCGGGGGCTGTACCTTATTTTAATGTTGCTGCCGTTCCAGGTCACTATGGTGCCTGCCTATCTGACGATAAACCACCTGGGACTGATGGATACTGTCTGGGCGGTCATTCTGCCGGGGGCATTCAGCACATTTCCCGTATTTGTGATGCAGCGCGGGTTTGACGCTGTTCCTCTGCCGCTGCTGGAAGCTGCCGCTATAGATGGCGCGACCCTGTGGCAGCAGTTTGCGCGAATCGGCCTGCCAGTGGGGCTGCCCGGTATCCTGGCTGCGCTGACCATGAGCTTTCTGGATGCCTGGAATGCGCTGGAACAGCCTATGACCTTTTTAAAAACACAGTCGCTTTGGTCGCTGTCACTCTATCTGACCGATACTACCCGCGACCTGGCACTGACCATGGCGGCCAGCCTGTTTGCATTGCTGCCCGCCGTACTGATTTTTGCTTTCGGCCAAAAGTATCTGGAACAGGGGATTCTGGCCGGAGCCGTGAAAGGATGAGGACCTATCGAACTGCTTACCGGGATGGACCCACGCCAGCGCCAGCGGCTTGGGTGGATTGTCCGCTTTTTTGCACTGCTGCTGGTGCTGACACTGCTGGCCCGCGGTACAGCAGGGGCAGCCATGGCCAGCGTGACGGTGCAGAGGCCGTCCTCCGGCAATGTGACAAAAAGCGTGCGCACTACGGCCACGGTCAGCTTTGCGGGCGGCACCCCTTTTACAGTGCCCGCGGGTCTGCTGGTCATGGCAGTACCCGTGCAGGCGGGGCAGACCGTCAAGGCCGGGGACACGCTGGCCGTGTTTGATGCCGCTGAAGTGGACCGCGCCGTAAACGCCAAGCGGGCCGCGTTGCAGCAGGCCCGGACCCAGGCCGCACAACAGACGGCGGGAGACACCGCCGACCCCTACGCCGCCCAGCTCGCCCAGCAGCAATTAGAACGTGCCTACGAGGAAACACACAGAATCTACGCCGATGGTGAAGAGAGCGTTTCCCGTGCCCAGACCAAGCGGGACGAAGCTGCTGCCGCTCTGGAAAAAGCCCGCAATGCCGGCTATGCGGACGACGCTGAAAAACAGGCCGCCGTAGAAAACGCCGCCGCTGCCCTGGAAGCTGCGGAGGATGCCCTGTACAGCGCCCAAAAAGCCGCCGAAGATGCCAACAATGCGGCACTTTCCGCCGCCCAAAGTGCCGAGGATAACCGCAACACCGCACTGCACACGCTGGAGAAAGAGCAGGAAACCACGGAAAAACAGAACGCACTGGACCGCGCCGCTGCTGCTGTAACGGCCTCTGATGCCGAAACCCTGCAGGCCGAACTGGATGCCTTGCTTGCCGTGCAGCAGGCGGGCGGCACACTGACTGCCCCCAGTGATGGCACCCTTGTGTCGCTGGATCTCGTGGTTGGGCAGCCCTCCCCTGCCGTGGGCGGCCAGCTGGCTGCAGATGCCGATTTTACCGCCGAAATTCCTTTGGAAGAATCTCAAGCCAACCTTGTTTCAGTTGGCACTGTACTGCACCTGAGCCAGAGCCGCGCAAGCTGTGATGCCGCCGTGCAGAGCCTTTCGGCCCCGGATGAAAACGGCACCGTTACAGCAAAATGCACCTTGTCCAAAGGGGCATGGTGTGCCGGTGCTGCCAACGCATCGGCCACGGTGCAGGGTGAAAAGCGGCCCTGTGTGCTGCCGGCCAGCGCGGTACATAAAGATAATACCGGCTGCTATGTGCTGGCTATCGAACAAAAAGCCACAATCTTGGGTCAGCAGAATATCGTAGTATCGCTGCCTGTCACGGTGGTGGAAACGGGCGATACCACCGCCGCCGTCAGTGGTGCGCTGGACGCCGATACACAGGTCATTGTCAGCAGTACGCGGGCCGTGCAGGCCGGGGACCGGGTGAAGATCCATGATGCATCGTAAAAGAGGTTGGGCGGTTGCGGCAGTATTGCTGGTAGTTTTGCAGCTGCTTTTGCAGACCCGCGCAGCGCATATTGTACAGCAGAACCCAACCGTGACGGTGACCCTGTCTTCCCCGCTTACAGCCGGGCAGCTTGCCGCTGCACGGGAATGGGAAAAAAGTAATGCCAACACTCAAGCCGTTACTGCCAGCTTTTGGAGCGAGAAAGCAGCAGCGGTCTCGGCAGATTCTGACCGCACAGCGGAAGATGTGACCTGTATCGGCTTTGACGGTACAGCGCAGGACTGTCTGCCTGTGGAATATCTTCAGGGCACAGCACCCGGTGTCGTAGGACAGCAGTGCGCGATTTCTTCGACGCTGGCGTGGACACTGTTTGGCAGCTATGATATTATGGGCTTGACTGTTGCACTGGACCGTACCGAGTATTTCATTTCCGGCGTGTTTAAAAGTAAAAGCAAAACGCTTCTTTATCCGGCGCAAAGCGGCTTTACCCACGCGGCGCTGCGGGGTCTTTCGCCCGACACCCCCAAAACGGACGCCGAACAGTGGGCCGCAGCAACCGGTGCCGGAAAGATCACCGCCATCACTTACGGCCCCCAAAAGGCATGGCTGGCTCAAGCAGCGTGTGCCCTGCCTGCCCTGATTGTCGGACTGGCTTTGGTCGTGCTGTTGCTGCGCTTTATTTGTGCCCTGCCCGGTGTCTTGCACGGGGCAGCCCTGTTTGCTTTAGCACTGGCATTTGCGTGGGCGGTACCCCATTTTCTGCAAACCCTGCCCGGCTGGCTTATCCCCGGCCGCTGGAGTGATTTCAGCTTTTGGCCCACTTTATGGACGAAAATTATGGATACTTGCAATGGAAATATGAAGTAATTTAAAATTTGCAAGCAGAATAAGCCACAGATTGATGATGAAGAAACTTGCTTTCGATATATATTTCGCTGAGGATGTCTATAGAAATCGTTGGGAAAGTTGGACAAACTCTTTGGGATATTTTTGCATGAACATGACAATTAAATGCACAAGCATTTTTGGAATTGAACATAATGAACGGGTTTATATAGGAAAACAGCAAGATGCTAAAGCAAGGGTCATATACCGGGAATAGTGGTACTCTATTGCGTTTTATTTTACATTCTTTGACCACCATTTGACTACTACTGTGCAGACGCACCGTAAAACACCGAAAAGCCCGTTGTGACAACCACCAACAGGCGTTTTCTTGCTTTGGACGCAACTGTGCAGAACCAACAAAATTCACGCTTCAACGTTGGTCTGTACGGGCTTGTCGTAGTTCTCCGACTGAATGCCTATAAGTAACTGCGCCATCCTGTACAGTTTTTCAAAATGCAGCGCTTCATCGTCCGTTTCCATTTTCCTGCCCGGCTTTATGGAACGTAGTCTCACGTCGTTTTTTACACATTTTCCAACTCACTTTTTATCGACCTCTATGCTATAATCAACTGTATCCAGGCTTCCTATTGTATAAGGTTGTTACTATGGCACGAATGGATGTTCTGCATAGAAACTGCTTATATGGGAAACAGCACCGTGCAATTCAAAATGCCACTATATTGGCGTTTGAATTACACGGTGCTGCTATTTTATAAAGAGTTTCACTCCACTCCCAGTGCCAAAAACACAGCCCCGTTCCGGTGAAGATAACCGGAACGGGGCTGTGTTGATGAAGGAGAAACGAAGGGAATATCCAATTACAGGTTCAGTTCAAACTGTTCCACGGTAATGGTCGCCTGACCGTCTGCAGCAAAGGTGATGCCATCGGCGGATTGCGGGGTGTAGATCCACGCGGTCATCGTCTGCTCGCCATCGTTGACAAAAACCTCCACGCTGTTTTTATCCAGCAGGATGCGAAGCTTGAGAGCGCCGTTTTGGCTGCGCACCTTGCAGCTGCGGGTATGCACAATATCGGCGCGGGAACCGGCACAGCTGCGATCCAGCGTCAGCAGCGAGGTGTAGGGGTCATAGGTCAGGCAGGTGTGATACGCTACATCGGCTGCCAGCTTGACGGTAAAGCTGCGGTATTCGCCCGCTGCCACGGTGACGGTCAGGTCGGCAATGCGCCCGCCGATGCCAGCCAGCGCAGTTTCATTCTGTACAGTCACATCTTCGTGCAGAGTGCGCTTACCGTGGGCGGCATCCAGCTCCCGAACCGGGGTCTGCACAATGCGTCCGTCCTTCAGATGCAGCTCGCGCGGGCAGATGGTCTGCCCGAACCACTTGCATCCCTGCGGCTTATCCTCGGTGTCAGACCAGGTTTGCAGCCACGCCGTCATCAGGCGGCGCCCATCGGGTGCCTGTGTGGTTTGGGTGGCGTAAAAGTCAATGCCGCCGTCCACCAGCTGCACCTGTTCGCGGGTAAAGGTATGGGTTTTCTCATCATAACTGCCGACAAATGCGATCACATTGTGTCCGTTGTGGAACTCACCGGACGGACGCATTTCCATCGGTCCGACCATCAGTACATGCTTGCCGTCCAGCGGAAAAAAGTCCGGGCACTCCCACATTTTGCCGTACACGTTGTTGTTGCGTGCCAGCACGGTAACAAAATGCCAGTCGAAACCGTCCTTGCTTTGGAACAGTACGGCTGCACCGCTGCCGTCCTCGGTCAGGGCAACGGTCACGGCAGAGTAGGTGCCGTCAGCTTCGCGCCAGATCTTCGGGTCACGGAAGTCGAATTTGCTGTATCCTTCAGGCAAATCTTTCTGGGTCAGCACCGGGTTGCAGGCAGGTTTTTCGTAATCCAATCCATCGCCCACAGCAACGCTCTGGGTCTGAATATCCCGCATTTCACCATTCGGCTGTTTTTCAGAAACCACGCTGGTGTAGAGCAGTAGCTGCCTGCCATCATCCAGATCCGTTGCCGAGCCGGAGAAGCAGCCGGGGCCGTTATCAGACGGAGAATCCGGAGCAATGGCGCAGGGCAGATACTCCCAATGCAGCAAGTCTGTGCTGACCGCGTGTCCCCAGTGCATCGGACCCCATTGTGTTGCGTAGGGGTTATACTGGTAAAACAGGTGGTATTTCCCATGATAGAAGGAAAAGCCGTTCGGGTCATTCATCCAGCCTACATAAGGGGTCAAGTGGTAGGCAGGGCGCTCTGCCGCAGAAATGGCAGCGCTGTGCTCTTCCTCGTAATCGCGTGCTTTCTGCAAAATTGTATTGCTCATGGATTCCTCCTGGTGAAACTTATTGCTTTGCGTAATAGGCGTCAAGATACTTCTGCATAATCGCCAGATAGTCAGACAATCCGTAGGCTTCCAGTTTGTCGAGGTACTCATTCCACTCAGCATCGGTAGTACCGTTCATGATCCAGTTTGCCTTCTGGGTGTTCATGTAGGTTTGGAGATCTGCCTGAAGGTTGGAAACCTGCTCGGTGTCCTCGTTGCTCATAAAAACATTGGGGTAAACATACTTTTTGTTCATATCCGGGGTGTAAATATCCTTGATCCAGTCCAAACGGTACTGTGCATCGTCCGGGCAGGTAACATAAACGCCGTAGTAATCATCCAGAACCGCCAGAGGACCGCCGACACACTGTGCTTCGCGGACTTCAACGGGGGACGCATCGCCGAGGGGAGCGTGCTTCAGCATCGGCTCGCCCTTATCGTTGGTGGACATTTCAAAGATATTGAAACCGGTTTCATCGCCGTAGGTACCCCAGTTGTTCTGGGGAGACTGCAGGGGTGCATACATCTGGTCGAGCCAGGCACAAACCAGCGCGGGGTTCGATGCCTTGGCGGTGACAACACACTTGCCGCGCCCAAAGCCGCTGGTGAAGGAACCGTTCTGCGGGGTGATATTGCGGGTATCGGCAGTCAGTGCGGGCAGGGGTTCCCAATCGGTCAGGTTGTCGATGTTGGCAACATCCCAGCTAAAGCAGACGCCGTAACGACCGGCCTTGCCTTTAGAAACATAGGTGGACCATTCCTGCGTAAAGCATTCGGGGTCAATGAGGTTTTCAGAATACAGCTTGTGCAGCCAGTCAAGACCTTCACGGTAGCCCTGCTGAGTGGCCGCGCAGATAACCTTCAGGTCATCCGTGACGGCAATGTGGCGATCCTTATCGGCATCACCATAGCCCTCACCAAAGCCGTTGATCAGGATACTGGGATCCTGGTCACCGTTGTTGACAATGCAGGACATCGGGATGATATCACCCTCAATGCCAAACTCACTCTTGATGGCATCCGCGTTGTCACGGAAAGCGATCAGTACCTGCTCAAATTCATCTACCGTCGTCGGCATCTCCAGACCCAGGAAATCCAGCCACTTCTTGTTGATGAAGCTCATATTTCCCACCGTTTGGATCGCCGTCTTTTCAGAGCCCAACTGCTCGATCCACGGCAGCGCCCAGATATGTCCCTCGGAATCTGTACACATGGTACGGTACTCCGGGTACATCTCAAAAACCTTCTTGAGGTTGGGCATATTGTTGTCGATGTAGTCCTCCAGATTGACAATAACGCCCTGATCTGCGTAGCGCAGCAGGTCACTGTCGCTGAAATCTGCCGTAAAGACAAAATCCGTCAGAGTGCTGGGGTTGGACATATTCAGGGTGATTTTATCGCTCCACTGGTCAGCCTGAATAGCCGTCCAGTCGATATGTACATTGGTGGCTTCCTCAAGACGTTTGAAAATGGTACGGTTGTTCGGATCGGATTCACTACCGACCGGATAGCTTGTCATACCGGTAAAGGTTACCTGCTCCGCCAGAGGAAACGAAACGGTACCGGTAACATCTACATTGGCACCCGAATCTTTTCCGCCTCCGGCACCGCCGCCGCAGGCGGCCAGCATCATAACAGCGCTCGCCAAAGCGCCCATTTTGAGGAAATTGCAGCGTGAAATCAATTTTTTCATTGCGTTTTTCTCCTTTTTTAATATTGCGGCCGGGAAATCCCGGTCGAGTTTTCCTAATGATCAGCCCTTGACAGAGCCCGCCATAATGCCTGCATCAAAATACTTTTGGAAGAAGGGATACATGACCAGCAGCGGCAGGCTGGAAATGATAATGGTTGCATACTTGAGCAGCTCGGCCATTTTTGCGCGTTCAGCCGTGCTTTGAATATCGGCAATCATACCGGATTCGGGCTGGCTTTGGATCAGGATAGAGCGCAGCACCAACTGCAGGGGCTGTTTGGAGGCACTGTTCAGGTAGATCATCGCGTCAAAATAGCTGTTCCACATAGCGACAAACTGCCAAAGAGCAAGCACCGCCACTACCGGCATACAAACCGGCAGCAAGATATTAAAGAAGTAGCGCATTTCGCTGGCACCATCCACATCGGCTGCCTCACGAAGCTCACGCGGGATTCCCTGATAGTAGGTACGGGCAATGATCATATTCCAGACGCTGAATGCACCCGGCAGGATAACCGCCCACATGGAATCCAGCAGACCGATATTGTTGATGAGCAGGTAGGTAGGGATCAGACCGCCGTTGAAGAACATCGTGATAACGAATAAGGTGTTGAAAAATTTCTTTCCCTTGAAGTCCGGCAGCGACATCGGATAGGCTGCCAGCATCGTTACGGCAACGGAAATGACGGTAAATATAACCGAATAAAGAACAGCGTTTTTGAAGCCGACCCATATCTGTTTGTCCGAGATGACGCGCTCATAGGCATCCAGGCTCCATTTGCTGAAGTCAAAGGAAATGCCCTTGTTTTGCAATGTGACGGGATCCATGAACGAAGCGATCACAATGTAAATCATCGGCACAATAATGGCGATGAGAAACAGAGCCAACAGTGCATAGCCGCAGTAGAGGATGGCTTTGTCTTGTTTGGTATAGATCTGCATTCCCGACTTTTTCTTAGACATAGCGGACACCTCCTTACAAGCCTTGCCCATCGTTCATCTTGGCAACGACTTTGTTTACAGCGATAAGCAATATGACATTGATAACTGTGTTGAACAGACCGACTGCTGTTGAAAAGCTGTAATCACCGTCTAACAGACCTTTTTTATATACATAAGTGGCGATGATTTCTGCCGAATTCAGGTTCAGATCCGTTTGCAGTGCGTAGGCTTTTTCAAAGCCGATGCTCATAATGTTGCCTGCCTGCAGGATGAACTGAATCACGACCATATCCTTGATGGCGGGCCATTCAACGGTTCGTATTTGCTGAATCAGGTTCGCGCCGTCCAGCATGGCGGCTTCTTTCAGCTCCTGGCTGGCGTTGGAAAGCGCGGCTGTGTACATAATGGAGGACCAACCTGCGCCCTGCCAGATTCCGCTGATGATGTAAATCGGGCGGAAAGCCTCCGGCAATGTCATAAAGTTGATGCCGGTATGAAACAGCCCATTTACAGGACCTGTGACAGACAGCAGAACGCGCACGATACCGCACAGCACGATCACGGAAATAAAGTTGGGCATATACAGGACAAGCTGTACCTTCTGCTTGATCTTATTGCTTTTAATGCGGTTGAGCAGGAAGGCCAACAAAATCGGAATGGGGAAGCCCCACAGCAAGCCATAGACGCTCAGTTTCAAGGTGTTGATCAAATACCGCATGAAATCCGGCGAGGACAGGAACCGCGTAAAGTTCTTGAACCCGACCCATTCGCTGCCCCAGATGCCTTTGAACGGGTTGTATTTTTGGAAGGCGATCAGTACACCGCCCATAGGAATGTAGCGGAATACAAGGGTCAGCAATACAGCCGGCATCAGAAATAGCAGGTAGAGCTGCCAATGACGCTTAATGTACACCCATGTATTGTGCAGTTTACGGTCAACCGCCATGACCGCGCTTTGGGGTGCAACTGACTTTGGTTTCATGAATCATTCTCCTCCTTTTTGATTTCATTGTACCGTTTCTTCTTTGTTTTACATTTGCACAACATGTTCTGCTCAGACCCCCTTGAATGGTGCATTTGTAAAACCCTGTGATTTATTTATACCATCACCAATCGCAAAAGTCAATGGCGTTTTCCTCGTTTTTAAGCGAATTACGGTACATTCGTGCAGCTGCACAAAAACCGGTGCGTGCGAATGTGCAATATGCTGATTTGCGTTTTTACATTTGACTAATTTGTGCATATGCACTATACTGGTATCAGAAACACAGGAATCTCCCGGACGGAGATACCTACAGAATATAGTAAAGTACATTTCTTACTTATACAGTGTACAGAATCGAGGCAGACCATGTCTACCAAAGTCACCATTCAGGATATTGCCAACGAGCTTCAGCTCTCCCGCAATACGGTTTCCAAGGCTATCAATAACACCGGCGTTCTGGCCGATGCCACACGGGAGAAGATCCTGCGCAAGGCTGCCGAAATGGGATACAAGCAATTTTCCTACCTTCCGGTATTTGATGGGAACAGCAACGCCGGGGATGCTTCCATTCTCCCCGTCGATAAGCGGGAAATTGCCATACTGACAACCCGTTTTTTGAATAACTCCCACTTTGCCGCAATGATGTTGGATCGCTTTCAATCAGAGCTTCAGCATCTTCACGCCTGTATGACGATCCACCGCATTTCGCCCGCTGAGCTGGCTGCAAAGGAGCTGCCGTCTTCCTTAAACACAGAGCACACGGCAGGCATCATCTGCTTTGAAGTATTTGACTATGATTACGCCCAGATGCTTTGTACGCTGGGCATTCCGCTTCTTTTTGTGGACACACCCGTGATGGAAATGCGCCCTCCGCTTCAGGCTGATCGGCTGTATATGGAAAACCGTATCGAAATTCAGAACATGATGGCGCAGATGGCACAGCGCGGACGAAAACGTATCGCCTTTGCCGGGGATAAAGAACACTGTCAGTCTTTTCATGAACGTTACCTGGCTTACAAAGATGCAGCCGAGCATTTTGGTATGACAACCGACTGGCCGACCTGCGCAACGCAAAAAGCACAGCCAAACTATTCGGACTATCTGTATCAGTCGCTGCGCGGTTGCCCGACCATGCCGGACGCTTTTATCTGCGCCAATGATTTTATAGCAATGGATCTTATCAACGCCTTGCATCGGCTTGGCTATTCCGTTCCGGATGACATCTGGATTTGCGGATTTGATGACAGCCAAGAGGCATCGTATTTTTCACCTCGGCTGACATCCATTCATATTCACGGGCAAATCATGGGGTATGCCGCCGCCAATCTGCTTATGACCCGTATTGAGGAGCCCTCGCTGAATTATCGGACTGTTTATACGGAAACGAATCTGATCCTGCGTGAATCCACAGGAGATTGAGAGGTACAGTATGCGTGACCTGTGGGACAAGCCGTGGTTTTCTGTGCTGACAAAGCTGACATACAGCGCCTATCTGAACATTTTGTGGCTTATATGCAGCCTGCCGATTTTTACGATCGGCGCCTCCACTACGGCGCTGTTTTACTGCACATTGAAAATGGCAGAGGATCGTGATGAGGGTCTTACCCGTATGTTCTTCCGTGCGTTTCGCAGCAATTTCAAGCCTGCCACAAAGTTATGGCTTATCCTGCTGGCACTTGGCTGCTTTTTAGGCGTCGATGGCTTCGTGTTGAGCCGCCTTTGGAACACCAGTGCATTCTGGACGATTTTGACAGCGCTGGTGATCGGTGCTGCCGTGCTGTACGCCATTGTACTGCTCTACGCATTTCCCCTGCTGGCACGTTTTGAAAATACGACGCTTGGCATTTTAAGGACCTCCTTTGCCGTCGGGGTTCGCTATTTGTTCTGCACCCTGCTGATGGCGTTCATTTACGCTGTCATGGGGTGGATCACAGTTTGCGTTTTCGCGCCCGCCTTTCTTTTGGGAATGGGCTTGTGTGCCATGCTATGTTCTTTCCTCTTGGTAAAAATCATTCATCTTATCGGCGGAGATCCCGATGCGGCAGATGAGGAATCGCACGATGAAGAGCGCTGATCTTGCCACCCTGCGCGCTCTGCATGGGCGCAAAAGATGGGAGCACATTTGGGCATACTACAAACTCCCCATCATAGGAATTTTAATCGTTTTGTACATTTTCGGATATGCCGCTTATCGGCATTTCACCAAAAAAGAAGCTGTGCTGTACGTTAGCCTTGTGAACATTTCAGCCGGTTCTGATTTGACCGGGCAGCTTACTGACGGCTTTGCCCAATATGCGCATCTGACAAAAAAGCAGCAGGTCAATCTGTTGACCGGACTGATGATAAATGAAACTGCCAATGTCGATGAACAATATACCTATGCCTCTGGGCTGAAGCTGCTGGCTGCTGTCAGCGCACAGCAATTAGATGTTATTCTAATGGACACCGCTGCGCGAGAGCAACTGCAAGACGAAGAGTATTTTCTTGACCTCCGCACATTGGATGCTGATTTCGGCAGCTTGGATGAATTGTCTGCCGATGGCGTAACGCTGGATATTTCCGACACGCCCCTCATAGCACAAGCCGGTTTCGAGGGATCCGTTTACCTCGGTGTCATTGCAAATGCACCGCACCCGGAACGCGCAGCTGCCTATATTCGTTATCTTTTGAAGTAGTAAAGCTGCTTCTTTTTGTTCGATACATTCAGCAAGGAGAGATACACATGGATATTGTAACGATTGGTGAAGTTTTGATCGACCTTACCCAGACCGGCAGGGATGAACGCGGCATTCCGCAGTTTGCGGCAAACCCCGGCGGTGCCCCCGCCAATCTGGCGGTTGCCGCCGCCAAGTTGGGCGCACAGACTACCTTTATCGGCAAGGTGGGCGAGGATGCCTTTGGCCGCTATCTGACCGAGGTTTTGCAGGGAAACAAGGTAGACACCCGCTATATGGTCACCGATGCCGACCACCCCACCACCATGGCCGTTGTTTCGGTGGATGCCTCCGGTGAGCGGGATTTCAGCTTCTACCGCAGTGCCAATGCCGATGTGATGCTGAACAAAGAGGACATTCCGGAGGAAGCCCTGAAAGCAGCCAAAATCGTCCACTTCGGCTCGGTCAGTCTGACCGCCGACCCCGCCCGCACCGCCACGTTGGACGCCGCCGCCCGTGCCAAAAAGCTGGGGGCAATCATCACCTACGACCCCAACTACCGCGCCAACCTTTGGCACAGCGAGGAAGAAGCGATTGCACAGATGAAAGCTCCCCTGCCGCTGGTGGATATCCTGAAGGTTTCGGACGAGGAGCTGCCCCTGCTGACCGGCACCACCGACTGCGAAAACGGCACGGCGCAGCTGGCACAAAACGGCATTCGGCTGATTTTTGTCACCTTGGGTGCAAACGGTGTGTTCTACCGCTTTGGAGAGAAAACCGGTCATGTAGCCGGTGTTCCCTGCAAGGTGGGCGACACCAACGGTGCAGGCGACACCTTCTTTGGGGCAGCGCTGTCCAAGCTGTGCAAGGAGGATTTGAACACCCTGACGGCGGACAAATTGGAAGGCATTCTGGCTTTTGCCAACAAGGCGGCCAGCATCACCACCAGCCGCCGCGGTGCCATCCCCGCCATGCCCACCCTGACAGAAGTGGAGGGCTGACCCATGGCGCAGGAATTTTCCGCACGATTTGCCCGCCATAAGGACGAGCTGGAATGGCTGTTCATGGAATTGTACAACAACCGGGAAGGGTTGGAGGTTCTGGAACGGGAGATGGCAGACGCCTACGACGCCCGCAGCGCCGAGCTGAAGGCGCTGGACAAAGCCCGTGCCGCCGACCCGAACTGGTACAAGCGGGGCAATATGTTCGGCATGACGATGTACACCGACCTGTTTGCCGGAAATTTGAAAGAATTGGCAAAGAAGCTGCCCTATTTCAAGGAGCAAAAGCTGACCTATCTGCACCTGATGCCTTTACTGCAGATGCCCCACCCGCACAACGATGGCGGCTATGCGGTGGAGGATTTCGACACCGTAGACCCGGCTCTCGGCACGAATAAAGACCTCGAAAATCTGACCCGCGAACTGCGCAAGGCCGGCATCAGCCTGTGTCTGGATTTTGTTATGAACCATACTGCCAGCACCCACCGCTGGGCGATGGCGGCAAAAGCAGGCGACCCGTGGTTTCAAGCCTACTACCACCTGTTTGAGGACCGCACCATCCCGGACCGATACGAGCAGACCGTGCCGCAGGTATTTCCCAACACCGCGCCCGGCAACTTTACCTGGTGCGAGGAGATGCACAAGTGGGTGCTGACCACCTTCCACGACTACCAGTGGGATCTGAACTACGCAAACCCGGCGGTGTTCGTGGACATGACCAAAAGTATTCTGCATCTGGCAAATCTGGGTGTGGAGGTGTTCCGCATTGACGCTGTGCCTTACATTTGGAAGCAGCTTGGCACGACCTGCCGCAATTTACCGCAGGTACATACCATTGTGCGGATGCTGCGCATGGTGCTGGAATGTGTCTGCCCCGCGGTCATCCTCAAGGGCGAAGTGGTCATGGCGCCCAAGGAGCTGGCGGCGTACTTTGGCACGCCCGAAAAGCCGGAATGTCATATGCTTTACAATGTGTCCACCATGGTCAACCTGTGGGCTGCCTTGGCAAGCCGTGACACCCGCCTGCTGAAGGCACAGCTGGACGCCCTGCACGCCCTGCCGGGCAACTGCTGGTTTGTAAACTATCTGCGCTGCCACGATGATATCGGCTGGGGTCTGGATGAAGCGGCAGAGAAACGTTTTGATATTGACCCCCAAAAGCACAAGGAGTATCTCTACCATTTTTATGCGGGCGATTTCCCCGGAAGCTGGGCAAAGGGCGAGCTGTACAACTACGACCCCGCTACCGGCGATGCCCGCAGCTGCGGCACCACCGCCAGCCTGTGCGGAGTGGAGCAGGCGCTGGAATCGGGCGATACGATCGCGCTGGACTACGCGGTCCGCCGCGACCTGCTGCTGCATAGCGTCATGGCATTTTTGCAGGGATTTCCGATGCTGAACTCCGGCGACGAGATTGCCCAGCTCAACGGCTGGGATTATAAGTCCGACCCCAATCGGGCAGACGACAGCCGCAACCTGCACCGCAGTGCGTTTAACTGGGAAAACGCAAAACAGCGCACCCAAAAGGGTACGCTGCCGAACAAGCTGTGGCAGGGCATGGAAGAACTGCGCAAAATGCGAGCAGACGAGTGCTTTGCCCCGGATGCGTGGGTAACCACCTGGGACACCCACAACCCCGGCGTCCTGGCACTGGTACGCAAGCACGGCGAGGAAACGCTGGTGGGGCTGTTCAACTTTACCGAGTACCCGGCAGGGGCCGGTCTTGACGCTTTGGGCGGCAGTTACCGTTCCGCAGACGGTCAGCCCGTCTGGCTGGCGGATGTAGAACTGGAACCGTATCAGGCACTGCTCGTGAAGAATGTATAAATCTGGAGGCAGACATATATCCCCGTTCGGCTACGCCATCCATGCAGGTGGTTATGAAATGATTGTCAGGCAGGTTTACGTTTATGCCTTTTACGATAGGGCGAGCCATTCCTATGCCGGAACTTGCAGCTTTGCAGAGAAATTGCATTGGATTGCCTTGTCGTATATAACAGATGAAAAAAGTGGAGGGCGGTTTTCTATATGGCACCGATTGCCCGTGAACAGGCATTGAAAAACGCTTTGACTTCTTCGCGCATTGCGGGGGATGAAGTCACCGAACAGATCCGTGCCGACTACCGCCTGATGGACGGCAAAGCAGATGCCCGCACCTTGGCTGCCTGAATTTCTGCCTATCCGCAGTTGACTACCATTTGACCACTACTGTGCAGTAGCACTATAAAACACCGAAAAAGCCTGTTGTGACAACCAACAACGGGCTTTTTCCTGTTTTGGGAGCCGCTGTGCAGAACCAACAAAATTTACGTTTCATCGACGGTCTATACCGTCCTGTCGTAGTTCTCCGACCCGGAAGGCCAGAGGTTCGAATCCTCCCGGTCGCACCAAGAGCAGCACCTTATGGGGTGCTGCTCTTTTTGTTATGCGCGGATTTTATGGGGCAGTAAAAGAGGGGGATTCGAACAGCCCGTGCCCCGCGCTTTGCGTCCCGCGGGGCAGAAACGCCCCGGTGTGGCGTTTCTAGGGCGCGGCTTGGCGAACCCCTTCGGGCGCACTTAAAAAGCGCATTGCAATGTATTTTTGCAATGCGCTTTTGGTTTTAATGCTATTTAGGTTTAGAATAATTTTAGTAGCATATCATCTGCCGCGTCCGTGTACTGACCTTTTGCTAATCGTTCATTTCTCAGTCTGTTTATAGTTTTTCGCATAAGGAAAATTTCTTCTACAGAGAAACTTGCTCTTTTATCGGCTGGGAGAGCATTGATTTTCAGTATCAGTCGCCCCGGTTTTTCTGTGCTATGCCCAAGCGCTTTCTCTCGGTAGTAATAAGGTGCAAGTGCTTTCAGCAGGATACTTTTGTTTGAGCGTGTCAGCTTAATTTTTCTCATAATCAAATCGCCTTTCCCAACTTTTCCTGCGCCTTGCGCTTGTTCTTGTCAAAGGCATGGGCGTAAATATCCAGCGTTGTGCTTGCCTGTGCATGACCCAGCAAACTGGCAACCGTGCGGACATCAACACCCTGTGCAATCAGCAGGCTGGCATTGGTGTGGCGCAAGCTATGCACACTCAAATCCAGCGGCAGGCTGTTAGCCTTCAAAATCAGTTTGAATCTGTATGTGAAAGTGCTAGGGCACATAGGCTTTCCGTTCGGCTGGCGGAATAAGTAGTCATCCTCAGATACGGTTTCGTTCGCCGTCTGCGCTCTATCCCACTCGCACTCTTTCCGCCACGCTTTCAATAGCTGGCACATTTCCTTGCTCAGATATACCATTCTATCTCCGCTACTAGTCTTAGGATCCTTAGTGATAGACTCTCGGTGGCTCAACTTTACGACTCCTCGCTGAACATGAATCGTCCTCTTGCGCCAGTTGATGTCACTCCATCTCAGCCCACAGGCTTCCCCACGCCGCAGCCCGGTTGCCAGTACCAGCTTGAAATAGGTTTCGTATTTCATGCTTTTCCCCTCAAAAGCAGTAATCAACTTCTTAACGGTTTCTTCGTCAGCTACGGGACGTTCTTTTTTCTTCCCTTTCGGCTTGTAGCACCGCCATGCGGGATTATGCGTATGCTGCCCTACCTGACCAACGACTTCTACACCATCGCCACCGGCGACGATACTTCGGACATCACCTTTGGCGGCGAAAGCGCCGACGGCCTGACCTTCAGCGATATGAAGGGCGTGGCTTATGACGATCCCATGTGGGACGACCTGCTCAACCAGCTGGATCTGCAGGAAGCCATCCTCTTCATCACCCAGGGCAACCGCAACGCCCCCGCCATGGAATCCATCGGCTTTGTGGGCGGCCAGTACACCGAGAACGCCCCCAACGGCTTCAACGTGGAACTGAGCGCCTATTCCGACCCCAACTCTCCCTGGTATGTGGCGGAGGATGACCCCAACGCAGCCTATATGTGCAACGATATGAGCAGCGCGCCGTTGGTGGCCGCCACCTTCAACAAGGAACTGGCAGAACAGTACGGCGTGCTGTGGGGCAACGATTCCCTGTACAACGGCCTGTCCTTCATCTGGGGCCCCGGCCTGAACCTGCACCGCCATCCCTACAACGGCCGTAACGGCGAATATTACTCGGAGGACCCGGTCCTGTCCGGTTACACCGGGCTTTCGGTGGCCCAGAGCGCGCTGACCAAGGGCCTGATCTGCGCCCCCAAGCACTTTGCCTTCAACGACCAGGAATCCAACCGCAACGGCGTGGCCCCCTTCATGCGGGAACAGAAAGCCCGTGAACTGGAACTGCGCAGCTTCCAGATCGCGGTGGAAGGCGGCACCCTGGGCCTGATGACCTCCTTCAGCCGCATCGGACCCACCTACGTGAGCTCCTGCACCGCCCTGATGACCAACATTCTGGTGCAGGAGTGGGGCTTTGAAGGGTACGCTGTCACCGACATGGTGAACCCCGCTACTTACATGACCTGGAAGGAATCGGTCATTGCGGGCACCACCAACTTTGACACCACCGAAGTGGCCGAGGAGTGGGCTTCCTACATCACCGCCACCACCAACACCCTTTCCGGCGACGCCACCATGCTGCAGGCCATCAAGGACCGCGTCCACAACACCCTGTATGTCTATGCCCAGAGCAACGTGATGAACTCCATCAACTCCAGCTCCCAGAAGGTAGAAGTCAATGTGTGGTGGCGCGTGGCCTACAAGGGCGTCCACTGCGGCATGATTGTCCTTACCGTACTGTTTGCGGCCGGGTATGTGGCCTGCGTGGCAAAGAGCAGCAAAAAGAAAAAGGAGAATGCGTAATGGCAAGATCTTTCACCAAATGGCAGCGCATGGTTTTGGCCCAGGCGCTGCTTGTGGCGGTGGCCCTGGTTCTGAGCATCGCGAGTTCCTTCACCACCTACGCCATGATCGGGCTTTCCGTCATCGTGGCCGCCTGTGTTGTGACCCTCGTTTTTGATGCGGCAGCCATCGTGGCTCAGGACAAACTGCCTGCCTTTGTGCGGGGACGGAATGTTTTTTGTGGATTCCTTTCTCATCGGTCTGGCCCTGTGCACGGTGCTCAGCGGCCGTGTGTTGCTGATCGGCTACATCTACTTTTCCGATCTGGAATCCAGCAACCCGGTGGCCATCCTGGCCATGAACCTGGCCATTGCCGCCTGGGTGTTCTACGCCCTGGCCATCGCGGCCAACTGTGTGATCGGATTTTCCCGCCAGGATACAGTGTGAGCATGAATATCCGCCGGTAAGCGGCGTATAATCAACAAAAAGAACCGCACCCGGGGCGTTTTCCCGAGGTACGGTTCTTTTTCGGTTGGAATGCGATAAAGAGAGCCTCATAAACAGGAAAGCGCACGGCGGTATCGGTACGGTTGCCCGACACCATGCTGGCGAAGCTGGAGGACGTAACATCCAGGACAGGCCGTTCCCGCAATGGGCTTGTGCAGATGTTCATCGCCTATGCGCTGGCCCGACTGGAGATCACCGAAGAATAAAAAACAGGCAGGTATCCTCATTTTGAGAATACCTGCCATTTTCCTTTTTATGGGATATATTCGTTTAGAAGGGCGAACTTCCCTGTGGGCCGTTCTGCTCCTTTCAAAGGGATTGCGGCAGCCGCTTATCCACCGGGACTTCCTCCTGCAGCTTGCGTAGCGCCGCCAGCGAGATAGGCCGCTGACCGTTCTTCTGCATTTTTCCGCAGTGCTCCCAGGCTAGTGCGCCGGGACCATTATATTCCTCGATAAAGATGCCGTCGTGGTGAATCTTCATCACAAGCAGCCATTCTGGTTCACTGGACAGGGCCACCCGGTCAATCTGGGTGGCCTTGATTTGTACGAGACGACCGTCAGGGGCTTTGGCATCGTGGGTTTCTGCACCCGCTGTGAACAGCTCCAGCCCGTACCAGCTGGCAGCCAAGGCTTCTTCGATGCTGCCGACCATGTGACCGTCCGGCGTGTAGTGTCTGCCGGGGAAAAGTTGTTCCAGTTCCCGGGAGATGGCATACAGTGCCTTGATCCTTTCGGCCACCGAGGCCTGCAAAGATAGAGAAGTCATCCGTACACTTCCTTTCTGGTACAGAATTTGCGCACAACGCAAGTATCGCAGTGTGGAGTGGCTGTGCAGATCTCCCCATAATGACTGGCGCAGTAGCTCCAAAGGATGCTGTCGATCTCCACCATGGGCAGATGCAGCTGCTCGCTCATTTTTCGGACGATAGCCACGGCCTCGGAGACACCGGCCTGTTCCTGCTCGGATTCCCCCATGCGGTCGGCACCAAGAAACCGGCAGACATGAATGTCGGGCTTGACCCCACCAATACCCACATTTCGCAGATATTCCCAGGCAAGGGCCGGGCCGATGCCGTATAACTTGTGTGGCCCTGCGGCAAGGTCCCGGACGATGGCCTCCGGCGGCGCCGAGGTCACATATGATTCACTCGCTGCCGACATTTCCTGCTTACTCAGAAAAAGTGAATCATAGCATGATTCACTTTTGGAAGAACCTTTGCTTCCATTTTTCAAAAAGCAGAGGGAAATCATTGCTGTTAACACAGAAATCTGCTACAATAAAAAGAAAACGCTGCCCGCAAATGGTGGTGGGAGGGGAATACAATGCCAACGATTTTGATTGACGCAGATGGCTGCCCGGTGGTGGACCTGACCGTGCGAATTGGCCGATCCCACGGCGTGCCAGTGAAGATCCTCTGTGACACGGCCCATCGCATCGAGCTGGAGGGCGCTGAGACGCTGGTCTTTGACAAGGGTGCCGACAGTGTAGACTTTGCCTTGGTCAATCGGGTCACACCGGGAGATATCGTCATCACCCAGGACTATGGCCTTGCCACCATGTGCCTAGCCCGCCGGGCCAGAGTACTCAACCAGAACGGACTGGAGTACACGGCCCAGAACATCGACAGCCTGTTAGCCCGCCGCCACGAAAACAAAAAACTCCTCCGTGCCGGCAAGCACCCGAAAGGGCCAGCCAAACGCACGAAGGAGCAGGACGAGGCGTTTGCTAAGGCGCTGGAATCTATGCTGAAAAAAGAATAAATCCAAACAAAGCGCCTATTTCTTCCGTAACTATACCGTTCCCGGGACAGCTTCATACCCACTGGTGGTCACATCGGCAAACTCGGCCAGAATGGCATCTTCCGTTTCGGAGTTCTGATAATCCGGATTGCTCAAAATCGTGTTCTGTAAGGAGGCCTTCAGCTTATCGCAGCAGGGTTTGAAAGACAGATAGGTGATTCCGCCGCCCAGCACGCCGCCGACCACCGGGATAGCTTTTTTAAAGACCCCAGCGAAGATCTGTTTGGTCATCCGCACGCCAAACCACTTGGACACACTTTTTACAATGGGATAGATGGTGCCTTTGGTCAAGGCTCGGCGGAGTAGCTGTTTTTCAACACCAGTTCCCAATGCCTTGGCCACTGCCTTAAGAGCGTTGTTTGCCCCAACGACGCCGTACATGACACCCATGCAGAGAATCAGAAGATTCATCGTTTCAGAATCAAAAACCTGGCCATTTTCCTCCACATCAATTTGGGGGAAGCCATAGAGATACATCAGTTTCTGGGTGGCACGGAGCATATACCCGTAGTACTGGGCAATATCGGCGGGAATGGTAGCTGCCATGGCAACACCGCCCGGCATGCCCAGATCGGCAGAGATGCCGGACACGCAAACGCGCTCGTATTGGATAACTTCATCGGCAATTCCGTTGATCAGTTCCTGTGGAATCCCGGCACGAAGTGGCGTGGAGGATACCGCCTTTTCGATCACTTCGGGCGTACATTTGCTTTGCAGCTCCTTGCGAAGAAACTGTTCCCGGTTGACACGAATCTC